>ERZ779799.37-NODE-37-length-54579-cov-18.417908_pt1 | contig 54579 bp, 57 predicted proteins | sample MGYA00511253_ERZ779799 | MGnify/ENA primary metagenome ERZ779799 (study PRJEB29588, sample SAMEA2159541) | human gut metagenome | biome: human gut; feature: human-associated habitat; material: faeces | place: Denmark | collected 2008/2010 ...
ACACACTGGATGAAAATTTCAAGAACGATATGGACTCTGCTTCGAGCATTGAACGCCGTATCTCTGCTATGAAGCAGGTATATGAGTCAGGTATCCGTACAGTCTGTTTCGTATCCCCGGTATTCCCCGGTATCACGGATTTTGAAGCAATCTTTGAGCGGGTAAAGGATCAGTGCGATCTGTTCTGGCTCGAAAATCTCAATCTTCGAGGCGGTTTCAAAAAGACAATTATGGATTATATAGCCGGAAAATATCCTGATCTTGTACCACTTTACGACGAAATCTATAACAAGCATAACCGCAGCTACTTTGAAGCACTTGAAGTAAAAGCTGAGAAAATGGCTAAGAAGTATGATTGTGCCTTTGTGGATAATGAAATGCCTTATGGCAGAGTCCCGCAGGGACATCCGGTGATCGTAGATTATTTCTATCATGAGGAAATCCGTGGAACAGAGAATACCGGAAAAAGAAATCGCTAACTTAGAATTTGTGAAATCCACATGTTTTAAGAAGGAGCCTTCGCTTATGCGAAAGCTCCTTTTCTGCACACCTTACTTTTTCAACTTTAAGCCATCTCGGAATGCTTCGCCCACACGCTCGGTGACTTTATAATAGCCGTGGGTGTAGGGGTCAAATGCGATGGCGTTGACCTTAGATACACTTTTTTCAAAAAAAGGAACAGGGGATTAATCAATCAATGTCACGATTGAACTTGATGATGTGGATATAACATCTGCAGAGACTAAGGCAACATATGATGAGATAAAGAGAGCGCAATTGTGGATGCCTTGAAGTTTTCTAATAGAGAAAAGGTTGGATTGAAAGTGTTAATTCACATATTGAGTATAATAGTAGATTTATAGTAAGCTTCGGTAAACTTTTTGCCGAGGTTTATTTTTTGTTGACCTTTCATGTTGATGAGAATATAATGAGTTTATGCAATGCATAAAGAGGTGGGCTTATGGAAGCAAGAGAAGAATTGAGAAAATTAAGAGAAAGTACAGGGATGAACAGAAAGGAATTCTGCGAGTATTTTGAGATTCCATATATGACAGAAACAGATTGGGAATTAGGTAACCGGAGAGTTCCACCGTATCTTTTGCGTTTGATGGAGTATAAGATTCGGATAGAGCAACTGGCTGATAAAAAGAATCAAGAGAAGACGGAGGATAAGAGATAATGGATAAGAAAACAATAAGTACTATGAAAAAAATGTTTGATGATATTATGCACACGACAGAGGAGGGAACAGTTGAATTTTGGTATGCAAGAGAGCTTATGGGATGTTTGGGTTATACAACATGGCGTAGATTTAAAGATGCGATAAATCGAGCAATGGAATCTTGTAAAAGTGCAGAAGTAGAGGTTTCAGACCATTTTGCCGACGCCGTCAAAATGGTTGAGATTGGTAGTAATGCGGTTCGAGATGTGGATGATATTATGCTTACTAGATATGCATGTTACCTTATTGCACAAAATGGAGATCCAAGAAAAGAGAAAATTGCTTTTGCACAAAGTTATTTTGCTGTACAGACAAGAAAACAAGAATTGATAGAAGAAAGAATTGCTTGCATTCAGAGAACAGAAGCAAGAGGAAAGCTACGAGAATACGAGAATCTGAAAAAAGATTATCGCAAAATATTTATGAGCGTGGCGTGGATGATGCTGGATTTGGACGCATTCGTTCAAAAGGTGACCAGGCATTATTTGGTGGAAGAAGTACGCAGGAAATGAAGGAAAAACGCGGTGTAAGCTATAAACGACCATTAGCAGATTTTCTACCAACGCTTACGATTGCAGCCAAGAATCTTGCAACAGAGATGACCAATTACAACGTGGAAGAAAAGGATTTAAAGGGAGAAGGAGCTATTACTACGGATGAATTTATGCGTTTTTTGCAGAGTAAGGGTATTCAGATTCCCAAGGATATCCAGCTAATCGGTTTTGATGATAACATAGCAAGTAAGGAGAGCAATCCCCCGCTTACAACAATTCATCAGGAGTCATCTCTTAGAGCAAAGACTGCAATCAGATGTCTTGAGGCAATGCGCGATGGAGCAGAATGTAAGAAGGAAATAGTTCTGCCGGTCGAATTGATTAAAAGAGAAAGTACGAGGAAATTATGATGTCAAAGTTTATGAAATCATTATGTAAAATAGCAATTCCGGTCACATTGCAAAGTATGCTGCAGGCTTCTTTTTCAATTGTTGACCAGATTATGATAGGACAATTAGGTGAAACTAATATATCTGCAGTTGGATTATGCGGTAATTTTTCCTTGATTTTTTCGGTGGTAATCGGTGCGGTAAGCACAGTTGGGGGGATACTGATTGCACAGTTTATTGGTGCGGAAGATACAAAAGAGGCATGGTGCGGATTTGACGTGAGTCTCATTTGTGGGATATTAATATCGGGAATATTTATGCTTGCTTCCGGATGTTTTTCAAGGCAGATTCTCGGACTTTATACTACAGATACAAGTATTATAAACACAGGTACAGTATATTTCAGAATTATAGCTTTTTCCTATATACCAATGGCAATAAGCAATATTTTATCATCATGGCTGCGCTGCAGAGAGCATGCTACCATACCATTTCTGGCAAGCTTTGGAGCGGTTGGTGTAAATACCGGACTTAATTATCTGCTGATATTTGGAAAATTCAGATTTCCATGTATGGGAATAAAGGGTGCTGCGATTGCAACACTTATTTCACAGTTGTTTAATCTTGTAGTTATTGCTGCCGGATTTGCCTTATGTATCAGGAAAGATGGGGATAAACCGGTATGGTCATTGCATTTTAGCAAAATTACAATTAAGGACTATTTTATCATGATTATGCCGATTCTCATCAGTGAATTTTTATGGAGCCTTGGACAGAATGTTGAGTCTGCGGTATATGGACATCTTGGAACTTCCAACCTGGCGGCTTATACACTTACCTGCCCTATACAGGGGCTTATTGTAGGAGCACTTAGCGGATTGTCAGCAGCTGCCGGGGTAATGGTCGGCAAGCGACTTGGCAGGAAAGAATACGACGAGGCTTACACGGAGTCAAAGAAGATTATGTATGCAGGTCTGGCTGGTGCGGTTGTGGTATCCGCATTACTTATTACAATGGCAGGAGTCTATACCAAACTGTACCGTGTGGATGACAGCGTAAAATCACTTGGAAAGATACTGCTTATTGTATTTGCCCTATATGCACCGGTCAAGGTTGAAAATATGATTCTTGGCGGTGGAATTATCAGAAGCGGCGGCAATACCAAAATTATTATGGCGATTGATATTGTTGGCACATGGTGCATCGGAATTCCAATGTGTCTGCTTGCAGCGTATGTGTTTAAGTGGGGCATAGTTGGTGTGTATACGCTGCTTACCACGGAGGAAATATTCAGGCTTGTTGTATCGCTTGTTATTTTTAAAAGGCGTAAGTGGATGATTAGTTTATCGTAGTATTAAGGTATTGGATATGAATTATATGGTTTGTAATTGACAATGTTGCAACGCAGGAAGACTTTATCACGGACTCAGACAAGCAGGCTGTTTGCATCCAATAAAAATTCCTTTACACCCATCATCAAATAACCATTTTCATCATAACGAGGTTTCATACTCTTCTCAACAATAATAATCTTTTTAAAAGAATCCGTAGTGCGTTCAAATGACATGGTTTCCTGCTCATACTTTTCTTTGTCAGGTATTGCATACGCCGACTGAATATAATATTTTTTACTTCCCAAAGTAGCTATAAAATCAATTTCTCTCTGTATCCGCACTTCTTTTCCGCCTGCATCTCTCTCCCTCGATTCCACTGTGCCAACATCTACCTGGTAACCTCTAAACCTTAGTTCGTTGTATATAATATTTTCCATGATATGAGTTCCTTCAATCTGTCTGAAAGCTAAACGTGCATTTCTGAGTCCTATATCCTCAAAATATATTTTATATGGTGTGCCAATATATTTTCTTCCTTTTACATTATACCTTTTTACTCGGGTGAGAATAAAAGCCTCTTCAGCATAGCCAATATACTTATCAACCGTTGTATCACATGTAGTCGTTCCATGAACAGAATTCATTGTACTGGCTATTTTTCTGGGATTCGTTAGTGTAGAAATACCGGATGCAATTACATCCATTACTTCACCGAGTGCGGCTTCATCCTGTACTGAATATCTAAGAATAATATCTCTAAGATAAACATTCTTCATCTGTGAAATCAAATAGGTTATCTTCTGTTCTTCAGTTGTCATAAGTGCAACTGCCGGAAGACCACCATACACAGAGTAATCATCATAGGCTTCACTTTTATCGCCCTGGATGAAGGCATAATATTCCGAAAAGGATAAAGGGAGGATATGGACCTCATCTCCTCTGCCCTCGAATTCTGTCAATATATCCTTTGATAAAAACCTGGAATTGTTGCCTGTAACATAAACATCCACATTGCTGTTACGAAGGAACCCATTCAATACTGATTCAAATGCCCCTAACTTTTGCACCTCATCCAATAAAAGATAATACATTTCATCTCCATTTATCTGTGGCATTAACCATTTAAGAAATTTGGAAGGATCGACTTTCCGGTCTTCTTTTTCGTTATCGAGAATAATAGGATTTTCTCCAATTTTAAGTAAATCCTGTGCTGTATCAAAAGCAAATTTAATAATATGATCTTCTGCTATATTTTCGCTTTTTAAATGATTGTAAAATAATGTATTTAACAAATATGATTTTCCACATCTTCGTATTCCGGTAATTACTTTAATAAACCCATTGTGCTTTCTGGCAATGAGTCGCTCAAGGTATATATCTCTGTTTATTTCCATAACAACCTCCATTTAATATTATTGCCGCAAGCGGCATTTTTATTAAATGGCACTTTTGCACGGGAAATTCTAAAAATTGCTGAATCAATAATCTGTTAATAAAAAATAGAATGGAATGTAGAGCTGTGGTATTTGTATATATTTTTGTAGCTATAATTCAGGGGCTCATATGGGGTTTTATTGCACAAATAATTAGTGAAAATAAGGGTTATGAAGATGGCTTTTTCTGGGGTTTTTTCCTTGGAATTATAGGAATTATCGTTGTTGCCTGCAAACCGGATAATAATAGTTCGTATGCTTCAGCATTATTATCAAAAGCAACAGAGGAGGAAATCATATAAAGACCTATTGGATTCTGGTGTAATAACACAAGAAGAATTTGATAAAAAGAAATCTGAATTATTGGGCTTGTAAGTTATTAAAGGATTGAACGTAGATACGACTTTACGTGTACTTTTATACGCAAACTTTCATCTGGGTTATACAAGGCTGAAAATGCCAGTGGACAGGTAGAACGAATTTTTAATTAAATTTTTTTTAGACATCAATCAGTAATGGTTGATGCTTTTCCTATGCCCGGAAAAATAATTGCATAAATTTTATAACTGCATACAAATCATATTGACATAGTAGGAATAAAGAAAGTACAATATCATAAACACCAATAAGGAGATTGATTTTATGAGTGAAATTTCAAGAGAAGAGGCTTTTGCCTTATTAAAAAAATATAACAAAGACCCATTTCACATCCAGCAGGCGCTTACCGTTGAGGCAGTAATGAAATGGTATGCGGACAAGTTAGGATATGGGGAAGAAAAAGAACATTGGGGAATCGTAGGACTCTTGCATGATATTGATTTTGAACTTTATCCTGCGGAGCATTGCCTTAAAGCTCCCGAACTTTTGAGAGAAGCAGGTGTTTCAGAGGATATTATTCACGGTGTTGTATCCCATGGATACGGGATTACCATTGGATGTGGCGTGACATTGGATGTGGAGCCTGCCCACGAAATGGAGAAAGTATTGTTTGCTGCGGATGAACTGACAGGGCTTATATGGGCAGCTGCACTTATGAGACCGTCAAAAAGCACTAAAGATATGGAACTCAAATCCTTAAAAAAGAAATATAAAAGCAAAGGCTTTGCGGCAGGCTGTTCAAGAGAAGTAATTGAAAGAGGTGCGGACCAGCTGGGATGGGACCTTGAGAAACTTCTCACAATGACTTTGCAGGCAATGGCTGACAATGAAGATATTATTAATCAGGAAATGGAAGAGGAAAGGTGTGAATCATGCTAAATCAGTTTTCAAGAACACAACTGCTTTTAGGAGAAGATGCCATGAAAAAACTGGCTGATATGAGAGTGGCGGTATTCGGCATCGGAGGCGTAGGCGGATATGTGTGCGAAGCTCTCGTAAGAAGCGGAGTAGGACATTTTGATTTGATTGATGACGACAAGGTATGTTTAACCAATATTAACAGACAGATTATCGCAACAAGAAAAACCATAGGAAAATACAAGGTTGACGTAATGAAAGAACGAATGCTTGACATCAATCCGGAGGTTGAGGTAACCGTTCACAAATGTTTTTTTCTCCCTGAAAATGCAGATGAATTTCCTTTTGCCGAGTATGATTATGTAGTTGATGCGGTAGATACGGTAACGGCAAAGATAGAACTTGTAATGAAATGCCAGAAAGAAGGCGTACCGATTATGAGTTCTATGGGAGCGGGAAACAAGTTAGATGCCAGTGCATTCCGTGTTGCGGATATTTATAAGACGCAGATGTGTCCTCTTGCAAAAGTCATGAGGCGTGAACTTAAAAAGCGCGGAGTGAAAAAGCTTAAAGTGGTTTATTCGGAAGAGAAGCCAACCCGCCCTATTGAAGATATGTCCATAAGCTGCAGAACCGATTGTATATGTCCGCCCGGAGCTGAGCATAAATGTACCGAGAGAAGAGATATTCCGGGAAGCGTGGCTTTTGTGCCTTCCGTTGCAGGTCTTATTATAGCAGGAGAAGTGATAAAAGATTTAACGGGTGTAAAGGGTGCACAATAATTTGATTTATAATCAGAAAGGACAGTAATGGATTTACGTGTTTTACGTTACTTTTTAATGGTAGCAAAGGAACAAAGCTTTACAAAAGCGGCAGACCAATTAAACAATTATTTTTGGAGGTAACAGATATGGCAAAGAAGTTAGTAGCATATTTTAGTGCAGAAGGCACAACAAGAAAAAAAGCAGAAATAATAGCTGAGGCAGGCAACTGTCAGTTATATGAAATCAAACCCAAAGTTCCATATACCAAAGATGATTTGAACTGGATGAATAAAAAATCAAGAAGCAGTATTGAAATGGCAGATAAAAAAATCAGACCTGAAATAGAAGACTCAGACATAGATGTGGAATCTTTTGACGAGATTATTCTCGGTTTCCCAATCTGGTGGTATGTTGCACCTACAATAGTTAATACATTTCTTGAAAAATATAATCTTAACGGTAAAAAAATAGTTCTTTTCGCAACCTCAGGCGGAAGCGGCTTCGGCAATACGGTAAGTGAGCTTAAAGTATCTGCACCGGGAGCCGACATTGTGGAAGGAAAACTCCTCAACGGATTAAGCAAGACAGAAATCGAAAACTGGGTAAAAGAACTTGATTAATTAAGGTATCGGAGGAAAAAAGATATGGGAAAAATCACACAGACAGCAGGAAGAAACGCTCTGGGAGAATTTGCTCCTGAGTTTGCACATTATAATGATGATGTTTTCTTTGGAGAAAACTGGAATAACGAGGATATTGACTTAAAGACAAGAAGCATTATAACCGTTGTTGCCCTTATGGCATCGGGAATAACCGACTCATCTTTGAAAATTCATTTACAGAATGCCAAAAATCACGGCGTTACAAAGAAAGAAATAGCGGTAGCCATTACCCATGTGGCAGTTTACGCAGGCTGGCCTAAGGACTGGGCAGTTTTTAACCTTGTAAAAGAAGTATGGGATGCCAACGAAGGCAATCTGCCATATGAAGACGAGGCAATGAGAGCACACGCCAAAGAAATGGTATTTCCAATCGGTAATCCTAATGACGGTTTTGCAAAATATTTTACCGGCAAAAGTTATCTTGCACCTGTTTCAACAAGTCAGGTGGGAATTTTCAATGTGACTTTTGAACCGGGATGCCGCAATAACTGGCACATCCACCATGCCAAAAGCGGTGGCGGACAGATTCTTGTATGCGTGGCAGGCAGAGGCTATTATCAGGAGTACGGCAAAGAAGCGGTTATGATGAAACCGGGAGACTGCATTAATATTCCTGCCGAAGTAAAACATTGGCACGGTGCCGCACCTGACAGCTGGTTCAGTCATCTTGCTGTTGAAGTTCCGGGAACAGAGACCTCCAATGAATGGTGTGAGCCTGTAACCGACGAAGAATACAGCGTATTGAAATAACAGAAATATTGACTACATATCAACATAAATATATAATTTTCTATAGTGTTAATGAAATGTAGGTAAGAAAATGAATTTAAAAGCATTAGAAAAAGATATATGTTATGTGATAAAAGAGGAGTTTAATTATCTTATTTATTTTGAGGACGGAACGCCTGATGACAGTTATTATTGTTTTACAGAAGAGGGAGAACACCTTATTTATCACCGCTTTTCAAGAAGTGCCTATAAAGATACGTTTAACAGATAATGGAGACAGTAAGAATGTTTGAAAAATATGAATACGCAGAAATTACAATAGAAGAACTGGCAGATATCCACCCATCCCTTTACAGATTTTGCGATGTAAGGGACGAAGTATCATACCGCTACGGCTCCATTCCCAAGGCTGAGAATATAAGCAATATTATTGAACTGGCCGAGGAGGGAAAGCTTGACAAAAACATTTCATACGTTTTGTATTGTATGAAAGGAATACAGAGTATGGACATGGCGTATGAGCTTCGTGGGATGGGATACGATGCCGTAAGCCTCAAAGGCGGATATGCAGCATGGCTTACTTCATCCTACAGGGAAGATTATGAGGATAAGCAGAAGGAAGTTGAGACAAGCATCCGCAAGACTTTTCACAAATGCATTTTTTCACCATTTGCCAAGGCAATTAATGAATACGAGCTTTTGAAACCGGGAGATAAGGTTGCCGTATGCATATCCGGAGGGAAAGATTCCATGCTTATGGCAAAGTTATTTCAGGAGATAAAGAGACACAATAAGTTTGACTTTGAACTTGTTTTTCTTGTAATGGACCCCGGATACAGTGAGGTCAACAGGCTTGTAATAGAGAAAAACGCAAGGATGTTAGGCGTTCCCATAACCATATTTGAGACTCAGATATTTGATGCGGTATACGATGTAAAACAGTCGCCTTGTTATCTTTGTGCCAGAATGAGGAGAGGTTACCTTTACAGTAAGGCAAAAGAGCTTGGCTGCAATAAAATCGCATTGGGACACCACTATGATGATGTAATCGAAACAATTCTTATGGGAATGTTGTACGGTGCACAGGTACAGACTATGATGCCAAAGCTCCACAGCACCAATTTTGAAGGCATGGAGCTTATAAGACCGATGTACTACATCCGTGAGGATGACATCATGCGCTGGCGTGATTTTAATAATCTTCATTTTATACAGTGCGCCTGTCATTTTACAGACACCTGTTCTTCCTGCAGGGAAGACGGCACAACTGCTTCAAAGCGTATGGAAATAAAGCAGCTTATTAAGGATATGAAGAAAGTCAATCCTTATGTGGAGGGCAATATTTTTAAGAGCGTTTATAATGTAAGTCTGGGAACAGTAATTGAATACAAGGACAAGGCTGGAGTAAAACATAATTTCCTTGAGAATTATGATGAAAAATAACCAAAGTATTGTATAAAAAATATTTTTAGTGTAATATTGAATATTACCAAAGCAGATAAAGGAGGGAAAATATGAATCCGGCATCAATGATTAAATTAATGAAAGCAAAAAATACTTTTTCCGCCAATCATCCAAAATTCATTTCATATATAAAGGCAGTTTTCGGCACAGGAATACCTGAGGATTCTGTTATAGAGATAACGGTAACGAAGCCCGGAGGACAGCCGATGACAACCAATATTAAGGTTAAACAGAGTGATTTGGAATTAATTGAAGAATTGAAACAGATTGCGAAATAGCGGAGGATATATGTTTCAGAAAAAGGATATTATATATAATGAGACTATAGGAGTCTGTCAGGTAACGGAGGTTACAAAGCTGGTGGATAAAAGAGGCCAGCCGATTATGTATTATGGACTTAAATCTTTACAGGACGGCAGGACTGCATATATTCCCGTGGAAAATCATTCAGTTGTACTTAGGAACCTGATTGACACGGATACAGCGGTAGAACGTAAGAATACGGGATTTAAGGACAGAAGCAGACAGGAACAATATGAAATAAATTATGTACTTGGAGGTATAAAATGATGTTAAAGCATGTTAGTGAAAAAGATTTTGAAGATGAAGTTCTGAAATCAGATGTAAAAGTCCTTGTGGATTTTTATGCTGACTGGTGTGGACCATGCAAAATGATGGCACCCGTACTTGAAGAAATTGCAGAAAACAGTAATGGTTTTAAAATTGTTAAACTGAACGTTGATGAAAATATGTCAATAGCAGAGAAGTATAACATTATGTCAATTCCTGCACTTTTTGTATTTGATAAAGGCGAAGTGGTTAATAAATCAGTAGGCCTTATCAGTAAAAATGAAGTATTGGATTTATTAAAATAAAACTTACACAGGAGAAAACATAATGGAAAAGATAGCGAGCTTTACTGTAAATCACCTTGATTTGAAAACAGGTATTTATGTTTCGAGGAAAGACAGGCTGGGACCAATAACGCTTACAACCTTTGATTTAAGATTTACAAAACCTAATACGGAGCCTGTGATGGTAACAGCAGGAATACATTCCATAGAGCATCTTGGCGCCACTTTTTTAAGAAATCATCCTAAGTGGAAGGACAATGTAATATATTTCGGACCGATGGGATGCAGAACAGGTTTTTACCTGATTCTGGCAGGGGATTTAACCTCCTCCGATATTATAGGACTTCTTTGTGAACTGGCTGACTATGTTCTTGGATATGAAGGAGAGATACCGGGATATTCACCTAGGGATTGCGGCAATTACCTTGATAACAACCTTGATATGGCAAAGTATTATATGAGAAAATATAAATCAGAAGTGCTTGATAACCCTACAGAAGACAGACTTAATTACCCACAATAAATTAAAATAATAAAAAAGTTCCGGTTTTGATGCCGGAACTTTTTTTGGAGAAATTTTTATTATGCTTCAAAGAGTAACTCGCCGTATGTAGGCATAGGCCAGTATTCTGAGTCAACAAGTGTTTCAAGAATATCAACAGGAGTTCTGAGTGCTGCCATATCAGCTTTGATAACATCTCTGTAGAATTCGGCAGTGCACTTGACACATCCTTTTTCAGCTTCAGCCTGATCAGCTTTAAGAGTTGTAAGGGCTGTTTTTGCTTCTTTAAGGTAAACTGTAATCTCATCGAGAGTCTCTTTCTGTACGCTGGCATCTGCACCTGCAGATACAACTTCATTGATTGAAGCGGCAAGCTCTGTAGTATATTTTATAACCGAAGGAAGAATATCCTTAGAAGCCATATCAATCATTGTAAGAGCTTCAATATTGATTACCTTAGCATATGTATCATAAAGAATCTCGGCTCTTGATTCAAGCTCTACTTTATCCATAATTCCGTATTTAGAGAAGAGAGCAACAGATTTTTCTGATACAAGAGCTTCTGTAGCATCTACCATTGATTTAAGGTTAGGAAGACCACGTTTTGCAGCTTCTTCAACCCATTCATCTGAATAACCGTTTCCATTAAATACGATTCTCTGATGTTCACGCATTGTCTTTGCGATGTATTCGTCACATGCTTTTTCAAAATCGGCAGAACCTTCAAGTTCATTGGCGGCTTCGTCAAAAGCCTCGGCTACGATAGCATTTAATGTAATGTTTGGCATTGCGATTGAATCCATCGAACCAACCATACGGAATTCAAATTTATTTCCTGTAAAGGCAAATGGTGAAGTTCTGTTTCTGTCTGTAGCATCTTTTGTCACAACAGGTACGGTGCTTATACCAAGGTTAAGTTCCTCTCCTTTAATGCAGCTTTCAGCAGAACCTTTTTCAATAATCTGATTTACAACATCCTCTAACTGGTCTCCAAGGTAGATAGAGATGATTGCAGGAGGTGCTTCGTTAGCTCCAAGTCTGTGGTCGTTGCCTACATCGGAAGCGGACTGACGAAGTAAATCGGAATGTCTGTCAACGGCTTTCATTATGCAGGCAAGTACAAGAAGAAACTGTCTGTTCTTGTTAGGCGTTTTACCCGGATCAAGAAGATTTACGCCTGTGTTGGTTGAAAGCGACCAGTTGTTATGCTTACCTGAACCGTTGACACCGGCAAATGGTTTTTCATGGAGAAGACATTCAAGTCCATGTCTTTCAGCTACTTTATTAAGGGTTTCCATTGCAAGAAGGTTATTATCTACCGCAATATTGGCAGCCATGTAAATAGGAGCCATTTCGTGCTGTCCGGGAGCAACTTCGTTATGCTGGGTAGTTGCTGTGATTCCCAGTTTCCAAAGTTCACGGTTGAGGTCTTTCATAAATGAACCAACGTTTTCTTTGATAGCACCGAAATACTGATCTTCAAGTTCCTGTCCTTTTGGAGCAGGAGCACCGAAAAGGGTTCTGCCTGTGAATTTAAGGTCTTTTCTTGCGTCAAAGCTGTCTTTGCTTATAAGGAAATATTCCTGTTCAGGACCAACGGAAGCAGTTACTTTGGTTGCTTCTGTTTCCGGGTCGAACAATTTAACAATTCTCATAGCTTCCTTGCTTACGGCTTCCATAGATCTTAAAAGAGGTGCTTTCTTATCAAGAGTTTCTCCGGTATATGAGCAGAATACCGTAGGAATACAAAGGACTGCACCTATTGCACCTTCCCTGATAAATGCAGGAGAAGTAACATCCCATACTGTGTAACCTCTTGCCGCACATGTTGCACGAAGTCCGCCTGATGGGAAAGAAGAAGCGTCAGGCTCTCCCATGATGAGCTGCTTTCCTGTAAATGATGAAATAACTTTTCCGTCCTCGTCCGGATGTGTTACAAATGAATCATGTTTCTCTGCTGTAAGGCTGGTAATTAATGGCTGGAACCAATGTGTGTAGTGTGTGGCTCCTTTTTCCTGTGCCCAGTCCTTCATTGCTTTTGCAATAACGTCAGCATCTTCGATGGCGAGCTGTCCACCGTTGTCCATAACGTTCTTCAGATTTGCAAATACTTTTTTAGGTAATCTTTCTTTCATCTTTGCTACTGTAAATACGTTTTCAGCAAAAATGTCTTCAATCTTAAATGCTTCACTCATTGTCTCATTCTTCCTTTCAGCATAAATATTTCTATCTCTGTATAAAAAAATAAAGGTGCCCAATAATTGGACACCTTTGTCTTGTGGTAAGAATACTACAACAAAATATAAAAATCAAGAACTTTTTTTATTTTATTAATATTTTTTAAATTCAGTTACTGATTTCAGCTATTAATTTGGCATGAACCATGTGCCTTTCCTTGGATGTCGAATCTGACTGGCAGGTGTAAAGAGTAAGCAGCCTGTCATTTGTATCAGCAAAATATCCTGTCTCATAAAGCTGTTTTTGCCTGATGTGGTTAAGATAACTTTTCTTGGTTTCGTCATCCGAGATTAGAACGAGAAAAGATTCAGGGTCACTGTCATAATATGTATCTACCACAGAGAATATCTGGTATACGAGTACTCTTCCTTTCTGGTAAATATAGATATAGTTGTTAAAATTATCCTGATTCTTCTGATAAAATTCAGGATCATCATATTTCAGAAGGTTGGCAAACATACTACCGTCATTCATGTGATGACCATATATGGTAAAATGTTGCTCGTCAAGACTCCTGTCACTTCTGTAATCAAGATATATCGCACCTGACCACGCTTCATTTTGTGAAATATCATAATGCAGGTAGTAATCATTATCAGGACCCTGGACGATAGGGTAACTTATGCCGACTGACGGAATCTGAATCCATCCGGCACATGCTTCATTGATTTGTAAAAGTTTATCAAAATCAATTGCAAGACCCGGGTTAATATTTTTGTATGTATCCGTACTCAAATCGGGTGTAGAGGTATTTTCTTCAATAACGGAATTATTAATTTCACTGTTATGGCGGCGCTCTCTTGCATAGCCTATATAACGTGAAATTATCTGGTACATACAAAATACCATCACACACGTTAAAATAAAGATTATTATATAACGTCTGATATCAAATTTTGTAATATGAAACTTTCTGTTATCAGGAGTAAGTATATAATTATCATAATCATCAGGGACAGCCTCAGCAGGGATTATTTCAAAATCATCATCCGATGTGGTCTGCTCTGTGGTATCGGTATTTTCAATTTCATTATCGGGTTGGACGGGAGGATCATTTTCTTCTGAAACATTCTGAATATTAGAGGCAACGTCGGAATCCGCCGCTGCCCCATCAATGGTATCAGAATCAATTTCTATAACCTCTATATCCGTAGAATCTTCTTCTATATCAATTTCAGGCTCTTTCATATATTATACCATTATTATCCGTGATTCAGGCTTTTCCTACTGAACCGAATAATTCCATTTTTTCTTTAACTGTTGCTTTGATTGCTTCAAAACCAGGAGCAAGAAGTTTACGAGGGTCAAATCCCTTACCTTCAAGGTCCTTACCTGCTTCAATATACTTACGTGTAGCATCAGCAAATGAAAGCTGGCATTCTGTATTAACGTTAATCTTAGCAACGCCAAGAGAGATTGCTTTCTTAATCATATCAGCAGGGATGCCTGTACCACCATGAAGAACGAGTGGCTTCTCACCTGTTAATTCCTTGATTGCAGCAAGAGTCTCAAAACTGAGTCCCTGCCAGTTAGCTGGGTATTTACCATGGATGTTACCGATTCCGGCTGCAAGCATTGTTACACCGAGGTCAGCAACTGACTTACATTCGTTAGGATCAGCACATTCACCCATACCGATAACGCCGTCTTCTTCACCGCCGATTGAACCAACTTCTGCTTCAAGGGACATTCCCATAGCACGTGTAACAGAAACTAATTCTTTAGTCTTAGCAACGTTCTCTTCAATTGGGTAGTGTGAACCATCGAACATGATTGATGTAAAGCCTGCCTTAATACACTTATAACATCCTTCGTATGTTCCGTGATCAAGGTGTAATGCAACAGGAACTGTAATTCCTAAGCTTTCATCCATAGCCTTAACCATAGCGGCAACAGTTTCAAAACCTGCCATATATTTGCCGGCACCTTCTGATACACCAAGGATAACCGGTGAATTTAATTCCTGAGCTGTGAGAAGAACAGCTTTAGTCCATTCAAGGTTATTAATATTGAACTGGCCTACTGCATATTTGCCAGCAACTGCTTTTTTAAGCATATCTTCTGCTGTAACTAACATAAATAATTACCTCCAAAATTAATTTTTAATTATTATAGCATACAAATTTCTAATGCACAATTATTTAATTGTAACAGGTTCATCATATTCTACGCCAAAAGTATCTACTGTGACGGATTTAATCATCTGATCTTCCATTGGCCTGTCATTCCAGTCGGTACGAACATCCGCGATGGTATTGATAACATCAAGACCGTTTATAACCTTGCCAAAAGCAGCGTAAGAGCCGTCAAGATGAGGGGATGTCTCATGCATTATAAAGAACTGTGAACCGGCAGAATCAGGATCCATAGCTCTTGCCATGGAAAGGACACCTGGTGTATGCTTAAGGTCATTAGTAAAACCATTATTAGAGAATTCACCCTTGATTGAGTAACCGGGGCCGCCCATGCCTGTACCCTGTGGGTCGCCACCCTGAATCATAAAACCTTTGATTACACGATGGAAAATAAGTCCGTCATAGAAACCTTTCTTAACAAGACTTATAAAATTGTTGACGGTATTAGGTGCAATATCAGGATATAATTCAGCCTCAAAAATGCTGCCGTCATTCATTTCAAATTTAACAATAGGATTTTTAGCCATTTTTAAATTCCTTTCAGTAGAATAATTATAATCAGTTACATTTTAACATAATAAGAGGTCAAGTCAATGTTAAAAAAAATCAATATTTACAGTGATAAAGATGTTTTATATATCACAGATGATGAAAAAGAAGCAGAGAAATTATTAAAAGAAAAAGAAGCAGTACTTTTTGTATGTGAAAATCCAGAAAATGCTCCGTTTATACAGGGCTGCCGCTTTGTTACGGATACAGAGGGCATGAAAGACCACGGATACCTTGCAATGGTATACAGCAGATATAAAAATATACCGTTGCAAATCCTTGAAACAGAAAGAACTTACGTCAGGGAAATTACGACAGATGATGTAAAGGCACTGTATTCGCTGTATGATGATGAGGCTTTAAAATATGTGGAGCCGCTTTACGAATATGATGAAGAAGTTATTTTTACAAAAAAATATATTGAAAATATGTATGGATTCTATGGATACGGTTTGTGGCTTGTTTTTGAAAAAGAAACAGATGAACTGATTGGCAGAGCGGGAATAGAAATAAGAAACATAGACGGAGCGGATAAAAATGAACTCGCATATATTATCAGAAAAGATTACAGGCGGAAAGGTTACGGTTATGAAGTATGTAAAGCCATATTAAATTATGCTTTTACAAAACTTTCTATGGATGAAGTGGTGATTGTTATTGAAAAAGATAATGTTCCGTCAATTAATATGGCGGACAGGATAGGAGCAACTCCTATAGCACTGTCCGCCGTAAATGGTTGTGAATATATGATATTTCAATGCAGAAATAATTAAATTACTTCTTCACAATGAAATCAGCGTAAGCATTTTCAAGACCATGTTCTGTTGGGTCAAGACCTTCAATTTCTTCAGCAGGTGTAACACGGAGACCGATTGTTTTCTTGATAATGAAGAATACAATTGTCATAGTTACGGTAACCCACGCAACAATTGAAAGGATACCTATTAACTGTGTGCCGAGTAATTTAGCACCGCCACCGTAGAAGAGACCCTTTGCAGTATATTCGCCTTTACCGGTTGCGAAGAAACCTACAAGGATTGTACCTGTAATACCGCAGCCACCGTGAACAGCTATAGCACCGACAGGATCATCAATCTTAAGTTTGTTCTCAACGAACCATACTATGAATACTACTACAAGACCGGCAACAACGCCAATAACTGCAGAACCCACAGCATCTACGCAGGCACATCCGGCTGTAATAGCTACAAGACCTGCCAATGAACCGTTAAGAGTCATTGATACATCAGGCTTGCCGTTTCTTATCCATGTAAATACCATTACAACGATAGTTGAAACAGCAGGTGCAATTGTTGTTGTGGCAAAGATTGATGCAAGGTTAGTGTTTGATGTAGCTGCCGCACCATTGAATCCGTACCAGCCGAACCAAAGAATGAAACAACCTAAAGCACCAAGAGTAATGCTGTGTCCAAGGATTGGTTTTGGTTTTCCGTTTTCATCAAACTTACCTATTCTAGGTCCTAACATTTTGGCACCGATGAGTGCTGAAACACCACCTACAGTATGGATACAGGCTGAACCGGCGAAATCTATGAAGCCTTTTTCAGCTAACCAGCCGCCGCCCCATACCCAGTGGGCTTCAATAGGATACACAATAAGGCTGATTACAAAACTGTATACACAGTAAGAAATAAATTTAGTACGTTCTGCCATAGCACCTGAAACGATAGTAGCTGCCGTTGCACAGAATACTAAGTTAAATACGAAACTACCCCAGTCAATAGCGGTAGTTCCCCAGTTAGCAGGATTTAATGGGAAGTTGCTCCATCCGATAAATCCGCCATGGTCTGTACCACAAAGAAGTGAATAACCTAATAAAAGAAAAGCGACCGTTCCAAGACAGAAGTCCAAGAGGTTTTTCATAATAATATTACCTGCATTCTTTGCTCTTGTAAAACCGGTTTCAACCATTGCAAATCCGGCCTGCATAAAGAATACGAAGGCAGCACCGATAAGGTACCATACACCATTTGTTCCAAAAAAATTACCATCCATAATTTTTTCCTCCTTTTTCTTATAAACGTAAAAAAGAAGCACAATTACCATTCAAGGTTAATTGCACTTCTTTGTGTCTATACGTTTATAAATTTTTCACAAAATAATCTTAATTCTTTTTAGAGAGCTGTCTCTCCACGTTCGCCAGTTCTTACTCTGACTGCGTCTTCTACATTGTAGACGAAAATTTTACCATCACCGATATTGCCTGATGAGATTTCAGAAACAATCTTTTCGATAATAGGTTCTGCTACATCGTCTGCAACAACTGTTTCAACCTTTACTTTAGGAAGGAGATTTACAAAATACTCATTACCTCTGTAAATACGTTTGAAACCTTTCTGGGCACCATAACCCATGATATTTGTGACCATCACACCATTGGCCTTGGAATCATCAAGAATCTTCTTGACATCATCCAGTTTTTCAGGTTTGATTATCATTTCCAGCTTCTTCATAGTGACTACCTCCTGTTATACATTTTCTTGTACCAAATAATCATATCTGAGCTTGGCTATGGGTGCATTGTAGCACCGGATTTTTAAAAATGGAACCCTTTTTTTGAAAACTGAATAAAATTAAGTAATCAACGGCGTGTACTTTAATTTTGAAAAAAATAAATCAGGAATATTTCTTTTTTATGGTTAAAGAAATGGAAAATTCTGCCGAAATAACTGTTGAATAAAATTGTAATTTATATTATAGTCAGAATATATATATGTTATATACCGTACGAAAGGAGGCGTGGTCTATGAGAGTATTCGGTTATGAATACTTACATAACAGTGTACCTGATTTTAATACAAGTGAAAAGATAGATGCAGCCACACCTTCGGCAGAACGTGTTGATGATATACATAAGGAAGAAAAGGCTGTCACTATTGATTTTTCCGGCTCGGAAAGATTACATGGCAGAGAAGCATTCGCTTCCGGCAATTTCCCGGGAACGGAATTCAGCACAGAAGATGAACCTGCAGGTAATAAAGTACAAGAAGGTAATTCAATTCTTAATCAGTACCGTTTTTTCGTAAGAAGCAATCATTACGAAGGCAGCGAAGGTGTGGTAAGAAGAATTTTTAAATAAATTTAAAAAAACACTTGACTTATGAAAATTAAATGTATATAATCCATTATGTTGTGTGGACAACACCTAAGTAAATATTGGGATATAGCCAAATGGTAAGGCACTGGACTCTGACTCCAGCATTTACAGGTTCGAGCCCTGTTATCCCAGCTAAGCACCATGAAGCGTTCGTGGTGCTTTTATTTTTGCACAGGATATTGCACGGATTATATAGTGAAAGCTTTTATCGGTTCACAAGGAGATTTTTATATGTTGTTTGAAAAAGAAACGTATGTACGTTACAGCGAAGTTGATAAAGACGGATTGATTAAAATAGATGCACTTGTCAATCACCTTCAGGATATAGTTATGCTTCATGCCGATGAGGTGGGTGTAGGCATTGCACAGGTTATTGACATGGGAACGGTATGGTTTATTTCTACATGGCAGATAGAAATAATTACACCACCAAGAATATATGATAAAATAATTCTTAAGACTAATCCCTATGAGTTCAAAGGGTTTTTCGGAAACAGAAATGTCTGGATAGAAAATGAAGAAGGCGAGATTCTGGTAAGGGCCAATTCTATATGGGTATATCTGGATGTAAAGACAAAAGTACCGAAAAGGATTGATGATGCGGCAGTAAAACCATATCTTCCTCTTGAACCAAAGCTTGAAATGAGTTATTCTTCAAGAAAGATAGCGATGCCTGAGAATTTTGAACCGTCAGAGCCTGTACGGGTTCATTATGGACAGCTTGATACCAACGGACATGTTAATAACTGCCAGTATATCAAGACTGCAATGGATGTAATCGAAATTAAAGATATGCCAAGGCAGATCAGGGCAGAGTACAAAAAGTCGGCATTATACGGTGATGTTTTTTATCCTTATATACATAGGGAAGAAAAAGCAATATATGTTGATTTACGTGATAAAGATAATGCCGAGTACGCTACCGTAGTTTTTGAATTTTAGAAAGAGAGCACAGTATGATAGAAATTGGTAAAAAACAGCCGCTTATGGTAGTAAATAAGACCGAGTTCGGTGTATACCTTGGAAATGAACAGGAAAAGGTGCTACTTCCCGGTAAATATGTGGATGAAGATGTTGAAACAGGAGATTCCCTGACGGTATTTGTATACAGGGATTCCAAAGACAGGCTTATAGCAACCACGCTTGAACCTCTTATCACTTTAGGAGAGGTCAGGGTATTAAAAGTTAAGCAGAATAATAAAATAGGTTCATTCCTTGACTGGGGACTGGAAAAAGATTTGTTCCTTCCTTTTAAGGAACAGACAGCCAAAGTTAAAGAAGGAATGTCATATCCGGTAGCTCTTTATGTTGACAAGTCGGGAAGACTTTGTGCTACCATGAAAATATATCATTATCTTAAAACAACGGATATGTATCACACCGGTGATATTGTGAAAGGAATTGCTTACGAACACATTGATAAATTCGGAATGTTTGTTGCAGTTGACTGTATGTACCAGGGACTTATACCTAACAAAGCATTATACGGAAAGATTGAAATCGGTGACGAAATTAAGGCAACCGTTTCAAAAGTAAGGGAGGACGGAAAGATAGAACTTTCGGTAAGAGGGTCGGCATATCTCCAGCTTGACGAGGACGGAGACAGGATTCTTAAAGAACTTGATTATAATGACGGATTTCTTCCTTTAAATGATAAGTCTGACCCTGAAATTATCAAACAGAGGCTTGAGATGAGCAAGGCTGCATTTAAGCGTGCCTGCGGACATCTTTTAAAAGCAAATAAAATAGATATCACGGATGATGGTATCAGAAGGAGATAAGATATGCAGAAAGTAATCAGTACGGATAAGGCACCGGGAGCAATCGGACCTTACTCACAGGCAATCGAAGTTAATGGAATGGTATTTACATCAGGAGTTATTCCGGTAAATCCTGCAACAGGAGTTATTCCTGAAGGCGTTGAAGCTCAGGCAACACAGGCATTTACTAACCTTACCAATCTTGTTGAAGCTTCAGGAGCAGCAATGTCACAGGTAGTTAAGACAACAGTCTTTATTAAGGAAATGAATGATTTCGGAAAAATCAATGAAATCTATGCAAAGTTCTTCAAAGAACCATATCCTTCAAGATCCTGTGTAGAAGTTGCAAGACTTCCAAAAGACGTATTGCTTGAAGTTGAAGCAATAGTAGCAAAATAAAAGAATTAAAATAATTTACGCCTGATTACATTCCGTAGTCAGGCGTATTATTGTCTTATAAAGAAATATCTATATTACTGCCGATGTATGGCGTCACAGACATTTCAAGCATCTTCTTCATGCCGTCTCCAAGCTCTTCCATGGAATCTAATGATTTGGCAAGCATCCGGACGGACACGTCATTAATTGTGTTGGCTGCTGAAAGCGAAGCAGACTGTAAACCTGTAATATCCATGAGTATTCCTCCTAATCTTTTCTCTATTTTATCACATTTAATAATATAAAACAATGATATTGCCAATAATATTAAAACTAAAATAATGGGGAAACAGTATGAAAAGAGTAATGAGATATCTATTATTGACAATAGGGGCATTTTTGATGGGATTAGCTGTAAAAATGATATTTGATACTTCGGGTCTTGTAACCGGAGGAGTCTCCGGCATCGCTGTAATCCTGCAGAAAATTTTGAATATCCCTATGTGGCTGACTAATATTGTTATAAACGTGCCGCTTTTTATTTACGGGTTCCGCACTCTTGAAAGAAGAGTATTGTGGGATTCTTTTTATGCCAATTTTATTTTTACGCTGGCAATAGGACTTCTCCCGAATATCAATCCTGTGGGTAACGATATATTTTTATCTGCGGTTGCAGGAGGATTCATAATGGGAACAGGGTTGGGAATTATTTTAAGCTGTGATGCAACGTCAGGAGGAGCTGATCTTGCTGCATATATGATTCAGAAAAAATCAAAAAGAATTAAGACGGTATGGATTATTTTTATAATAGATGCGATAATCATTGCCCTGGGAACACCGGTTTTTGGAATACCATCATCAATTTACGGTGTTATTTCGGTATTTACAATCAGCTTCGTTTCAGGAAAAATTGTGGATGGACCGGCTATTTCAAGAACCGCATATATAATAAGTAGAAACAGCATTGAAATTGCTGCAATAATCAACAAAAGACTTGAAAGAGGGGTCACCGGAATAAAAGTAATGGGAATGTATGAAAATAAAGAAAAAATAATGTTGGTATGTGTTGCCAGAAAACGTGAAATCCATAAAATAGTGGAAATAGTGGAGGAGGCTGACAAACAGGCATTTATGTGGATTGGGGATGCCAGGGAAGTTATGGGAGAAGGCTTTGTTAATATTGCCTAGTCGTAAATTAACAAAATGTACAAATTGCACTAAAAAAGCATGGTAATTAATATTCATGGGCAAATTGTCCAAAATCAAATAACTAATTTTGTTTATAAAGAATATAGCCTAAAAAATATAAAAAGAGTATTATAATTGATATGTAAGTTATATTACACTTTGTTTTAGGAGGACAATTATGGCAAGCTTATCACTTAAGAATGTATGTAAAGTATATCCTAACGGATTTGTAGCCGTTAAGGATTTTAACCTTGATGTAGCAGACAAGGAATTTATTATTTTCGTTGGACCATCTGGATGTGGTAAATCAACAACACTTCGTATGATTGCAGGACTTGAAGAGATTTCTTCAGGTGAACTCTGGATCGGAGATAAATTAGTTAACGACGTAGAACCTAAGGACAGAGATATTGCGATGGTATTCCAGAACTATGCTCTTTATCCTCATATGACAGTTTATGATAATATGTCATTTGGTCTTAAATTAAGAAAGGTACCTAAGCCTGAAATCGACAAATTAGTTCATGAAGCAGCTAAGATTCTCGGTATTGAGCAGTTACTTGACCGTAAGCCAAAGGCTCTTTCAGGTGGACAGAGACAGCGAGTTGCTATGGGACGTGCAATCGTTCGTAATCCTAAGGTATTCCTCATGGACGAACCTTTATCTAACCTTGATGCTAAGCTCCGTGTTCAGATGCGTATTGAGATTCAGAAGATCCATCAGAGACTTGAGACAACAATCATCTACGTAACACATGACCAGACAGAAGCTATGACACTTGGTACAAGAATCGTAGTTCTCAAGGATGGTATTATCCAGCAGGTAGATACACCACAGAATCTCTATGATAAGCCATGTAACGTATTCGTTGCAGGATTTATGGGATCACCACAGATGAACCTTATTAATGCTAAGGTTGTACAGTCAGGTGAAGATGTTGTACTTATGTTTGGCGGCAACACAGTTAAACTTCCTGAAGGAAAAGCTCAGAAGCTTATTGAAGCAGGATATGTTGATACAACAGTTATCATGGGTATCCGTCCTGAAGACCTCAATGATTCAGAAGTTATCATCAATGCTAACCCTGATTGCGTAATCGAAGCTACAATCAGAGTATACGAATTACTTGGTGCTGAAGTTTACCTTTACTTTGATATTGATGAAGTTAACTGTACAGCAAGAGTTAATCCTCGTACAACAGCTCGTCCAGGCGATACAATTAAGCTTGGTATCGATATGACTAAGCTTCACATCTTTGATAATGATACAGAGCAGGTTATCTTACATTAATTATGATTTATTTGCAGACCGGATTTATCCGGTCTGTTTTTTTATTGTGGGAATAAGAAAAATTATGATATAATGAGCGCAAGAGAGCCATAAAGCTGCTAGCAGCTTTATGGCGAACGGCGAATGGTGATTACGATAGCTGCGATAGCAGCGGAGAGTAGCGAAGCTACGAATCGTGATATAATATTAAGATAACGTACAGCAGCATATATAAAGAAAAAAGGGAGGCAGTATATGCTTTTAATTGACAGATATACTAAATTATATGGTAAAAAAGTTGCAGTTGATAACTTGTCGCTTCATATTAAACCGGGAGAGATATATGGTTTTATAGGACACAATGGGGCAGGAAAGACAACAACGCTTAAGGCATGTGCGGGAATACTTAATTTTGAATATGGAAATATATTGATTGATGGTATATCCATAAAAGAAAACCCGATGGAATGTAAAAAGAAAATGGCATATATCCCGGACAACCCTGATTTGTACGGCTTTCTGACAGGGGCGGCGTATCTGAATTTTATAGCAGATATATATAAAGTGCCTTTGAAGATAAGAAATAAACGAATCGAAGAGTTTGCTGATAAATACGGAATTATTGATGACCTTGGGATGCCTATTAACTCATATTCCCATGGTATGAGACAGAAAATAGCTATAATATCGGCTCTTATACATGAACCAAAGCTTATACTTATGGATGAACCGTTTGTAGGACTTGACCCTAAGGCATCACATACCCTTAAAAAACAGATGAGGGAAATATGTGATAATGGCGGAGCAATCTTTTTTTCCACCCATGTATTGGAAGTAGCGGAAAAATTGTGCGATAAAGTGGCAATTATAAAAGGCGGCAGGCTTATTGCATCCGGTACAATGGCAGAGGTTAAGGGTAATTTATCTCTTGAGGATGCATTTCTTGAACTGGAGGAATAGAGTGAAGGTATTCTTACAATTATTAAAAATGAGGATTTTGTCTGTTTTTAAGGGAACAGGCAAGAAAGATAAATATACAAAAAATATCGGATTTAAGATTTTTATAGGCATAGTGGTTGCTTATGCGGCACTTTGCTTTGTAGGCATGTTCGGATTCTATTTTATGCAGCTTGCAAAAAACTTTGTGGAACAGGAAGTGGGATTTGCATATTTTTCCATGGTGGCTGTTGTTATGGTTGCCATTGGATTTGTAACAACGGTATTTGCTGCACAGTCCCAGATTTTTGAGGCAAAAGATAATGATTTGCTTACAGCAATGCCAATTCCACCAAGGTATATACTGCTTACCAGGGTTATTACCCTTCTTATAGTAGAACTTGCAGAGTCTCTGGTGTTGGGAATAGAAGCAATGCTGATTTATAAGATTTTTGCACCTGTTCCTGTGGGTGGAGCAATTATGATGGTTGTCGAAATTATCGGACTTAATATGATTACAGCATCGATTTCCGCTATATTCGGACTTGTTCTTGCGGCAATTACCAACAGGATGAGAAGAAAAAATATTGTAAAAACCATAGCTACAATCGGAATGTCGGCACTGTTTTTTTTCCTGATAAGCGAAATGGAAAGCAGAATCAACAGTATGCTCAGTATGGACGGCGTTTTTATAGAGATGGATGAAGCTATGAAAAAAGAAATGCTGCCATTGTTTTATTTTGGTAAGGCAGCAGCTGAGGGTGATTTTAAATCATTTATTATTTTTATGCTGATGGCTGTGGCTGTTTTTGTCATGATGATATTCCTGCTTTCTCCGTTTTTCCTTAAAATAACATCTACCAATAAGGGCGGAGTAAGAAAAAAATACAGACCTGAGAAAAATGTTGAGCGCGAGGTGAAAAAAGCACTGCTTTACAAGGAAAGAAGAAGGTTTTTTACAAACGCCTCATATATGCTCAATACCGCCATAGGGCTTATTGTGTTTTTTGTTGCAGGCGTGGCTGTACTTATTTTCAGGGAAAAAGTGTTTGACAGTATTATAACAATGTCATATTTAAAAAATCATATTGGCGCATATGTGTTACTGATTTCACTTTTTTTCTGCGCAATAAATGTTATTTCCGCACCCTCAATTTCACTTGAGGGAGAAAACCTATGGATATGTAAGGCAATGCCTGTTGAGCCTTTTGACATACTTATGGCAAAAGTTAAAAATCATATTTATATATGTATGCCGATTGTAATATTTTTCGGCATTGCTGCCAATATTGCATTGCCTATAAGTCCGGCGATAAGGGCAGCGGTTGTGATTATTCCGGCATTATCCGTAGTTCTTATGGGCCTGCTTGGCGTGATATGCAATCTTCACATGCCGAAGTTTGACTGGGCGGATGAATCAATAGCAGTTAAGCAGAGCATGGCTGTTATCGCAACCATGGGGATAGGCTTTTCTGTTGTCATAGGCGCGGCAGTATTATACGGTCTTTTAAGATTTATTCCGTATGCAGATTATCTTTATACGTTTCTGATGACGGGAATATTTGCACTTGCCATATCTCTTATGTACAGATATTTAAGAAAAGGCGGAAGTCAACGATTTACGGAATTATAAAATTTTTATAACAACTTTATTTTTGCCGGAATATGTTTTATAATGAACGAAAGTATGTGAATAGGAGAGAACATATGATATCAAATCAGATTTTACAAAATACAATTGACGGACTTAAGACAATTACGCGTATAGACATGTGTGTACTGGATGTTGATGGAAAGGTACTTGCAACAACCTCTCCTGATGCCAGCGGATATGAAGAATCAGTAAGCACATTTGCAAAGTCCCCTGCGGACAGCCAGGTGATTTCCGGTCATCAGTTTTTTAAAGTATATGATGACAGCCAGCTTGAATACATTCTTCTTGTTATGGGTGGAAGCGATGATGTTTATATAATTGGCAAACTGGCAACTTTTCAGATACAGAACCTTATGGTAGCTTATAAGGAGAGATTCGATAAGGATAATTTTATTAAAAATCTCCTTCTTGATAATCTTCTTCTTGTGGATATATATAACAGGGCGAAAAAACTTCATATTGATTCAGAGGCTAAGAGAGTAGTCCTTCTCGTTGAGACACAGACAGAGAAAGACAATACTGCCCTTGAAACAGTGAGAACACTTTTTGCCACAAGAACAAGGGATTTTATAACTGCAGTAGATGAGAAAAATATTATTATCGTTAAAGAAGTTAAGCAGAGCGAGACTTACAAAGACATAGAACAGACTGCATTTGTAATTCTTGACACCCTTAATACAGAAGCCATGAGCAGGGTTAAAGTAGCTTTCGGTACAATAATCAGCTCACTTAAAGACGTTTCCAAATCATATAAGGAAGCTAAGATGGCACTTGATGTAGGAAAGATTTTTTACAGTGATAAAAATGTTGTGGCATACAGTAACCTTGGAATAGGAAGACTTATTTACCAGCTTCCGATACCTCTTTGCAAAATGTTTATAAGAGAGATTTTCGGCGATATGTCGCCGGATGATTTTGATGAAGAGACACTTGCTACAATTAATAAATTCTTTGAGAACAGTCTTAATGTATCAGAGACTTCAAGACAGCTTTTTATACACAGAAATACATTAGTATACCGTCTTGACAAGATACAGAAAATTACAGGACTGGATTTGCGTGTATTTGAGGATGCCATTACTTTTAATATTGCATTAATGGTAGTTAAGTACATGAAATATATGGAAAACATTGATTATTGATATGTAACCTGGTTATAATTGCAGGAGACAGAAAATATAAAGGACAGATAAAATGATTGATTTAGATAACGTATGTAAGACATATTCATCCGGTGTGGACGCACTGAATAATATCAATATACATATTGATAAAGGTGAGTTTGTTTTCATAGTAGGAGAAAGCGGATCAGGCAAATCTACACTTATTAAACTTCTGCTTAGGGAACTGGAGCCTACATCCGGAAGAATTGTAATTAACGGTAAGAATATTTCCAGAATCAAAAGAAGAAAATTATACACACTCCGACGTGATATAGGTGTTGTATTTCAGGATTTCAGACTCCTTGATGACAGAAATGTTTTTGATAATATTGCTTTTGCACAGAAGGTTATTGAAGCTCCGGGAAGAAAGATACGTTCCAGAGTGCATGCCATGCTGGCAGAGGTTAAGATAACCAATAAATATAAGGAATTTCCCAAACATCTTTCAGGCGGTGAACAACAGAGAGTGGCAATAGCCAGGGCACTGATTAATAATCCGCCTATTCTTCTTGCTGATGAGCCTACAGGCAATCTGGACGAGGATAATTCATGGGAAATCATGAAACTGTTAGAGCAGGCTAACACGCAGGGAACTACAGTTGTGGTTGTTACTCACAATCTCGAAATAGTCCGTACTATGAAAAAGAGAACTATTGTAATTAATAACGGTGAAGTGGTACAGGAAATAGCGGAAGGTGGTAACTTCTATGAAATTTAAATCATTTGGTTATTGTTTTGTCCAGGGAATAAAAAATATCGGACGAAACAGAATATTTTCCCTTGCTTCAGCAGCAACTATGACGCTGTGCATTTTTCTTATAGGTGTTTTTTATTCCATAACAAGCAATATTAATTACAATATTGATAATATTTCGCAGGGACTCTGCGTTAAAGTGTTTTTTCAGAATGATATTACAGGAGAACGCCTTGAATCCATAAAGAACACAATTTATGAAAACGATATTGTTACAGATATTCATTACACATCTGCTGAAGAAGCGTGGGAACAGTATAAACAGAAATATTTTGGCGATTATTATAATGAACTTGCAGATGCCTACGAAAATGATAATCCGCTGATTAACTCAGCTTCATACGAAGTATATTTCAACGAACCGTCGGCACAGAAAGATCTGGTTGATTATATATCAAAAATAGACGGGGTAAGGAAAGTTAACAGCAGTGATAATGCAGCTAACGGACTTAGCGAAACAGGTAAACTGGTTAATATATGCTCGGTATTTGTTATTGTTTTACTTATAGCTGTGGCACTTTTTCTTATCAATAACACAATTTCAATCGGTATATCGGTAAGAAGCGATGAGATAAGCATTATGAGGCTTCTGGGAGCCAAAAACAGTTTTATCAGGGCTCCATTTATTGTTGAAGGTATTTTACTTGGCTTAATCGGAGCAGTTATTCCGATTATTATCGTATATTTTGCATATGACGGGGCTATCAGGAATCTTCTGTCCAATTCATCATTCCTAAGCGGAATCATTGAACTTCAGGGAGTGGGAGATATCCTTAAGCTGTATGTGCCGGTTGCACTTATACTGGGAATAGGAATCGGACTTATCGGAAGTATGATTTCTCTTGCAAAACATTTAAAAGCTTAATGAACATAGGTGATTACATGAAAAGCAAAAAGATTAAAATAACCGCCGCAGTCTTAGCATTTTGCGTGCTTGGCACTTTTGGCGGTAAAAAAATAATGGATGTATATGCTGTTGACAAGTCTGACGTGGACGATGCACAACAGCAGATTCAGGATACACAGAATAAGATAGACAAGCTGAATAGTGAACTTTCACAGCTCGATTCGGATATTGCTTCCATTGAAGCATATGTAAGCGAGCTTGATTCTACAATTAACTCCATTGCAACCAATATTTCTTCCTGCCAGTCAAAGATAGACAGCAAACAGGCGGAAATTGATGCAAAGAATGTTGAGATTAATAATAAAATCGCAGAGATTGACAGTACCGAAGTGGAACTTGAGGAGGCTGCAGCTTCAGAAGAAAGCCAGTATGAGTCAATGAAAAAACGTATTCAGTATATGTATGAATGTGGTGATGAATCTTTTCTTGATATGATAATGTCGTCAGAAGATTTATCGGATATGCTGGGTAATGCGGAATATGTTTCGAGTATTGTTGCCTACGACAGGAACCAGCTTCAGATACTTGCAGATACTAAGGAAAAGATAGACAATCTTCTTGTACAGCTTCAGGATGACAAGGCTAATCTTGAAAGCCAGAAGTCGGAACTTGAGACGCAGAAAACAGAGCTTGTTACATTACAGAACGATTTACAGAGCCAGTACCAGCTTGTTAATGATGCACTTTCAACCAAAGAGACAATGTTACAGCAGCTTGAGAGCCAGCAGGAATATGCTGCGGTACAGAAACAGCTTGAAGAAGCCAAACTTGCCGCACAGCAGAGAGAGGCCGAGGCGTTGAGACAAAGATGGCTTGAAGAAGTGCGTAATGCGGCTAATAACGGACAGGATGCAGATGAGGCTAACAAGCGTAAATTGGAAGAAATCGGACTTGCAGGCGGTTTTACGTGGCCTCTTCCTGGATACAGTTATATAACATCTTATTTCGGACCGAGAAAGGATCCTTTCGGCAACTTAATCAGCAATCACAGCGGTATGGATATATCAGGCTTTAATGTATACGGAAAGCCGGTTGTAGCCTGTTATTCAGGTACGGTCATTTCGGTTGATGTATATACCTCTTCCGATAACTGGACAACCAAGCCATATGGTACAAGTATCAAAATAGACCATGGTGCCGGTGTAGTTACTTTATATGCGCACCTTTCGGGAGTGAATGTATCGGTAGGGCAGACAGTTAATGCCGGTGATACTATCGGATTTGTCGGAAGTACAGGTAAGTCCACGGGAGCACATCTGCACCTTACACTCTATATAAAAGGTGTTCTGGCAGATCCGTTACCATACCTTAAAAGACCATCATAAACAATGAAATTCAACCCTCGGATAATATCCGGGGGTAAATTGCATATTATTTAGAAATATCAATTAAAGATAACAGGAGAGCAGAATTATGTATGATGATTATGAAGTAAAAAAGAGTTTCAAAAAGGGCCTTATATCAGGAATTGTGCCTGTATTAATCATAGCGGTGCTTGTTAATATTCTGGTATATCGTAACATGACAAGTAAGAGAATAGAAGTTGCTAAGAGTACGGCTACAAAAATCAGTAAAATCAAAGAACTGATTGACGATAAATATCTTTTTGACTATAAACAGGGTGATATGGAAAATGCAATAATAAAAGCATATGTGAGCGGATTAGGTGACCCATACAGCGAATATTATACAGAAGAAGAGTTCAAAAAAATAGGTGAAAGTGCAGCAGGCTCATATTGTGGTGTAGGTATATATATTACCAAAGACGAAAAGGACAGAGGAATAAAGATATTACGGGTAATTGAAGGTGGTCCGGCAGAAGATGCAGGCCTTAAAGCAGGAGATATTATAACTGCGATAAACGGAAATGAAATTGACCTGACAGATTTTGATGAAGCTTCTTCACCTATTATGGGAAAAGAAGGAACAAAAGTTACAGTTACAATCCTTAGGGATGGCGTAAAAAAAGACTATGAACTTACAAGGTCTGTTATCGAACAGAAATATGTCAGATATTCAATGTTAGATAATAATATTGGATATGTATATCTCGCACAGTTTACTGTCTCGTCAATAGAACAGTTTGAAAATGCTGTTAGTGACCTTAAAGAAAATGGTGCCAAAAGTATTATTTTTGACCTCAGGGATAATCCGGGCGGTGTTTTAAATGGTGCAGTTTCAATACTTGATTATCTTTTACCGGAGGGACTTATAGCATATGTTGAAGACAAATACGGCAACAGAAATGACTACAAGTCTACTGACGGAACGGATGAACTTGATATTCCTTGTGTTGTTCTTGTCAATGAAAACAGTGCCAGTGCATCGGAACTTTTTACAGGTGCATTAAAAGACAGAGGTTATGCTACCGTTGTTGGTAAAAAAACGTTCGGAAAGGGAATTGTACAGTCATTATTCGCTCTTGGAGACGGTTCCGGCTTAAAGATTACGGTTGAAAGATATTTTACTCCTAATGGGGTGTGCATTCACGGAACCGGTATTGAACCGGATATTGAAGTGGAATATGATAAAGATAAGTTTTATGAAGATGGAACGGATACACAACTTGATGCAGCAATAGAGTACCTTGAAAATCATTAAAACAAATCGAACAAACGTTTGCAAAAACGATATCCTATGTGATATAGTTGATACAAGAGTATCAGAGGTGATTTTGTATGGACAGATTTATTTTACATTCTGAATATGAACCGACAGGCGATCAGCCGGAGGCAATTAAGGAGCTTGTGAAGGGTTTTGAAGCGGGAGACCAGTTCCAGACTTTACTTGGCGTTACCGGTTCCGGCAAGACTTTTACCATGGCTAATGTCATTGAGAAGCTTAACAGACCCACCCTTGTAATTGCACACAATAAGACACTTGCAGGGCAGCTTTATTCCGAATTTAAGGAATTTTTTCCGGAGAATGCGGTTGAATATTTTGTATCTTACTATGATTATTATCAGCCGGAGGCCTATGTACCTTCCAGCGACACTTATATAGAGAAGGATTCTTCCATTAATGATGAGATAGATAAGTTACGTCATTCTGCGACGGCAGCTTTGTCGGAGCGTAGGGATGTAATTATAGTTGCCAGCGTTTCCTGCATATATGGTCTTGGAAGCCCTATTGATTATAAGAGTATGGTTGTGTCACTGCGTCCCGGAATGGAACGTGACAGGGATGATATCATAAGACAGCTTATTGATATGCAGTATGTAAGAAATGACATGGATTTTAAGCGTGGCACTTTCAGAGTCAGAGGCGATGTTTTGGAAATATTTCCTGCCGCAAGTGATAAGATTGCGGTGCGTGTGGAATTTTTCGGTGATGAGATTGACAGAATACTGGAAATAGATACATTAACGGGGGAGATTAAGTCAGAGCTTAAGCATACTGCCATTTTTCCGGCATCCCATTATGTTGTGCCTAAGGAGAAGCTTCTTATAGCGGCGGAGAATATCCGGGCGGAGCTTAAAGAACAGGTGGATTATTTTAAGAGCGAAGATAAGCTTCTGGAAGCCCAGAGAATATCGGAGCGTACCAATTTTGATGTCGAGATGATGTTGGAGACTGGTTTCTGTTCGGGAATAGAGAATTATTCAAGACATCTTGAGGGCAGGGCACCGGGAACAATGCCATGTACTTTAATGGATTATTTTCCGGAAGACTTTCTTATAATAGTAGATGAGTCGCATATTACAATTCCGCAGATAAGAGGAATGTATTTCGGAGACAGATCGCGTAAGACCACACTTGTGGATTATGGTTTCAGACTGCCCTCCGCACTTGATAACAGACCGCTTAATTTTGAGGAATTTGAAAGCAAGATTAACCAGATGATGTTTGTATCCGCTACACCTTCCGTATATGAAGCAGAGCATGAACTGAACAGGGTTGAACAGATAATAAGACCGACAGGTCTTCTTGATCCGGAGATTTCCGTAAGACCTGTTACAGGACAGATTGATGACCTTCTTAGCGAAGTTAATAAGGAGACAGCCAGGAAGAATAAAGTTCTTATTACCACACTTACCAAGAGAATGGCAGAAGACCTTACAATATACCTTAAGGAAAACGGTGTCAGGGTAAGATATCTCCATTCCGATATAGATACTTTGGAAAGAGCGGAGATAATCAGGGATATGAGAATGGATGTTTTTGATGTCCTTGTAGGTATTAACCTTTTACGAGAAGGTCTTGATATTCCTGAAATTACTCTTGTTGCCATACTTGATGCGGACAAAGAGGGCTTCTTACGTTCGGAGACCTCACTTATCCAGACAATAGGACGAGCTGCAAGAAACGCCGACGGCAGGGTTATAATGTATGCCGATAACATGACTGATTCTATGCGAAAGGCCATCGATGAGACTGAAAGACGTCGCAAGATACAGCAGGAATACAACGAAGCACATGGAATTACACCGACTACAATCAAGAAAGCGGTAAGAGATCTTATTGCCATAAGCAAGGCAGCCAATGACAAGGGTGATAAGATTAAGAAGGATATTGAATCCATGAGCGATAAGGAGCTTGAGAAACTCATCAAAGAACTCAACAAGAAGATGCATAGGGCAGCGGCAGACCTTAATTTTGAGGAGGCTGCTTTAATCAGAGACCAGATTACAGAAATAAGGAAGACAATGGATAACAATGGATAATAGAAGACATTATATTAAGATTCGCGGCGCATGCGAACACAATCTTAAAAATATTAACGTAGATATCCCAAGGGATTCTTTTACCGTACTGACAGGCTTAAGCGGGTCAGGTAAATCCTCCCTTGCTTTTGATACCATATATGCAGAAGGACAGAGACGTTATATGGAGTCTTTGTCTTCTTACGCAAGACAATTCTTAGGACAGATGGAGAAGCCTAATGTTGAAAGCATAGAGGGACTTTCTCCTGCAATTTCAATAGATCAGAAATCCACCAACAGGAATCCCCGTTCAACAGTAGGAACCGTAACGGAAATTTATGATTACCTCAGACTTTTATATGCCAGAGTCGGAGTACCGCATTGCCCGAAGTGCGGCAGGGAAATCCATAAACAGACGGTGGACCAGATGGTAGACTCCATTAAAGCACTTGAACCGGGAACCAAATTCCAGCTTCTTGCACCTGTTGTAAGGGGAAGAAAAGGTATGCACGAAAAAGTTTTTGAATCTGCGAAAAAGAGCGGATATGTGCGTGTAAGGGTTGATGGCAATACCTATGACCTTTCCGAAGAAATCCAACTGGAAAAAAATATCAAACACAACATAGAGATTATTGTGGACAGGCTTGTGGTTAAAGACGGTATGGAATCCCGTCTTGCCGATTCCATAGAAAACGTTATGAAGCTTTCTGACGGTATCATGATAGTTGATGTAATCGGTGGAGAACCAATTAATTTCAGCATGAATTTTTCATGCCCTGACTGTGGCATAAGTATTGATGAAATCGAACCGAGAAGTTTTTCTTTCAATAATCCTTTTGGAGCCTGCCCTGTATGTGCGGGTCTTGGCTACAAAATGGAATTTGACCCGGAATTATTAATTCCGGACACCTCATTGAGCCTGTCAGAGGGAGCCATAAGCTGTATGGGATGGCAGTCAAGCAGCGATAAGGGAAGCTTTACCTATGCCTTACTTGATGCACTTGCCAAAGAATACGGTTTTTCTCTTGATACGCCTTTTAGGGATTTGCCTGATGATATAAGACGTATGCTCATATACGGTAAGAGTAAGTCTGTAAAAGTTCATTACAAGGGACAAAGAGGAGTAGGCATATATGACGTTGTTTTTGATGGTCTCATAGACAACATGCGCAAGAGATACAGAGAGACCGCTTCAGATATGATGAAGCAGGAATATGAGACATATATGCAGGTTACTCCTTGTGATGAGTGCCATGGACAGCGTCTTAAGAAATCTTCCCTTGCTGTTACGGTAGGCGATAAAAATATCTATCAGGTTACGGAATTGTCCGTTCTTGAATTGGCAGAGTATTTTGATAAACTTACACTTACACCGGTTCAGGAAAAAATCGGTAAGCAGGTTATTAAGGAAATCCGTTCAAGAGTAGGCTTCCTTAATAAGGTGGGTCTTGATTATCTCACTCTTGCAAGAGCAACGGGTACATTATCCGGCGGAGAAGCACAGCGAATAAGACTTTCCACACAGATAGGGTCGGGACTTATGGGTGTTGCATATATTCTTGATGAACCAAGTATAGGACTTCATCAGAGGGACAATGACAAACTCCTTAATGCCCTCAAATCTTTGCGGGACCTTGGCAACACACTTATTGTTGTTGAACATGATGAAGATACCATGTATGCGGCGGACTATATTGTAGACATCGGACCGGCAGCGGGAGAGCACGGCGGAGAAGTAGTTGCCGCAGGAACGGTTCAGGATATAATTAATAATCCAAATTCAATAACAGGTGCATATCTCAGCGGACGTATTAAAATACCTGTGCCTGAGATCCGCAGGACGCCTAAAGACTGGATAAAGATAAAAGGCGCAAAACAAAATAATCTCAAGAATATTAACGTTGATATTCCGTTAGGTGTTTTTACCTGTGTTACAGGTGTTTCAGGTTCCGGTAAAAGCTCGCTTGTAAACGAAATTCTCTACAAACGTCTGGCAAGGGATCTTAACAGGGCAAGATGTATTCCGGGCGAACATAAGGATATCATTGGAATAGAAAAACTTGACAAAGTAATTAATATAGACCAGTCACCTATCGGCAGAACTCCAAGATCCAATCCAGCCACTTACACAGGTGTATTTGACATGATAAGAGACCTTTTTGCATCTACAGCCGAAGCCAAGGCAAAGGGTTACAGTAAAGGACGTTTCAGCTTTAACGTTAAAGGCGGAAGATGTGAGGCATGTTCCGGTGACGGTATCATAAAGATTGAAATGCACTTCCTCCCTGATGTATATGTCCCTTGTGAAGTATGTGACGGAAAACGTTATAACAGGGAGACACTTGAAGTAAAATACAAAGGAAAGTCAATATATGATGTCCTTAACATGACGGTTGAGGAAGCGGTTAAATTTTTTGAAAACGTGCCGTCAATCCGTAATAAAATACAGACATTATATGATGTGGGACTTTCATATATACGTCTCGGACAGCCTTCTACAGAGCTTTCAGGAGGTGAGGCACAGCGTATCAAACTTGCTACCGAGCTTAGTAAAAGAAGTACGGGCAGGACAATATATATTCTGGACGAGCCTACGACAGGACTTCATTTTGCAGACGTTCACAAGCTTGTGGAGATTCTTCACAAACTTGCAGATGCAGGCAACACGGTTGTTGTAATTGAGCACAACCTTGACGTCATAAAAACAGCAGACTACATTATAGATATCGGTCCGGAGGGCGGATTCAGAGGCGGTACTGTTGTTGCAAAAGGAACACCGGAGCAGGTTGCCAAGATTCCTGAATCTTACACAGGACAATATATAAAGAAATACTTATAAATACTTGTAAAAATACTTTTCATCAGATATGATAAGAGACAGAGCGTAATTATATGAATTGCGATAGAATTGCTCCACGGGGCAATCATACATTAGAAAAGGAGATATGAAATGGATAGAGAAATGGTCATAGTTATAGACTTTGGCGGACAGTACAACCAGCTTGTAGCTCGTCGTGTCAGGGAATGTAATGTGTACTGTGAGATATACTCATATAAGACAGACATTGAAAAAATCAAAGCCATGAATCCTAAGGGAATTATTCTCACCGGTGGTCCTAACAGTTGTTACGAGCCGGGAGCACCTTCGTGCACAGATGAATTGTTCAACCTTAGTATTCCTGTACTTGGTCTTTGTTATGGTGCACAGCTTATGATGCACGTTCTTGGCGGAAAAGTCGAGAAAGCACCTGTAAGGGAATACGGAAAAACAGAGGTTATGGTGGAAACATCATCACCACTTTTTACAGATGTTACCCCTAATACAATCTGCTGGATGAGCCACTTTGATTATATATCAAAAGTTGCACCTGGTTTTGACATCTGCGCCCATACTGCAGACTGTCCTGTGGCAGCGGCCGAAAACAGAGATAAGAATCTCTATGCCATCCAGTTCCATCCTGAAGTTTTGCATACACAGGAGGGAACAAAGATGCTTTCCAACTTCGTCCGTGGTGTGTGCGGTTGTTCAGGCGATTGGAAAATGGATGCCTTTGTTGAAAATACAATTAAAGAAATTAGAGCAAAAGTAGGAAATGGAAAAGTATTGCTTGCCCTTTCAGGTGGTGTGGATTCATCCGTTGCAGCCGGACTTCTCTCAAGAGCCATTGGCAAACAGCTTACATGCGTATTTGTAGACCACGGACTCCTCAGAAAAAACGAGGGCGATGAAGTTGAGCAGGTATTCGGTCCTAACGGCCAGTTTGACCTTAACTTTATAAGAGTAAATGCACAGGAACGTTACTACAGCAAACTCGCAGGAGTAACAGAACCTGAGCGGAAGAGAAAGATAATCGGTGAAGAATTTATCCGTGTATTTGAGGAAGAAGCTAAGAAAATAGGTGCCGTTGACTTCCTTGCCCAGGGAACAATCTACCCTGATGTGGTTGAAAGCGGACTTGGTGGAGAATCGGCAGTCATCAAATCACACCACAATGTGGGCGGACTTCCCGACTATGTTGATTTCAAGGAAATCATTGAGCCCCTTCGTAATCTTTTCAAGGACGAGGTGCGAAAAGCAGGCCTTGAGCTTGGCATCCCAGAGAAACTTGTATTCCGTCAGCCATTCCCAGGCCCGGGACTTGGAATACGAATCATAGGAGAAGTTACAGCCGAGAAGGTTCGTATTGTACAGGATGCGGACTACATCTACCGTGAGGAGATAGCCAAAGCCGGTCTTGACCGTTCAATCGGCCAGTATTTTGCTGCCCTCACAAATATGCGTTCCGTAGGCGTCATGGGTGACGAAAGAACCTACGACTATGCCGTAGCCCTTCGTGCCGTCAACACCGTTGACTTCATGACAGCAGAAGCCGCCGAAGTTCCTTTCGACGTCCTCCAGACCGTAATGAGCCGTATCATCAACGAGGTAAGAGGCGTAAACAGAGTATTCTACGATCTGACCAGCAAACCACCGGGAACGATTGAGTTTGAATAACGGACTAAAATGCCGAAAGCCTGTATTTATGCGGGTTTCCGGCATTTGTTTTATCAAATGGCTCTAGTTTGGCTCTATTTGTAGGCGGAGTAATGGAATATCATGTACTTGGAGGAATGATAAATGTGGAAGAATACATGTAAATTACTTTTATTTGATTTAGATGGAACACTATTACAGAGTGATAAAACTATATCTAAAAGAACCCTTTCTGTTTTAAAACAGTGTAGAGAAAAGGGTATATTGATAGGTGTTTCGACATCAAGAAGTGAGCAGAATTCTTTAGTGTATTTAAATGAGTTGATGCCGGATATTTTAATATCAAGTGGTGGCGCATTAGTAAAATATGGAACTGAATATATCTATAAAGCAGAATTTTCAGTAGCTGAAACAAATAACATGATTGATATGGCAAGAGCTGTCTGTGGAGAAGATTGTGAAATAACGATTGATACGACAGACTCACATTACTGGAATTATAAAATAGATCCTAAGAAGTTAGATAAGAGTTGGGGAGATAGTATTTATACAGATTTTTCAGATTTTAACGAATGTTCATTAAAAATGTGTGTTGAGATATTTAATCAAGATAAGGCAGATAAGCTGGCTCGAAGTCTCTCTGATTGTGATTGTATTCGTTTCTCTGATGGATTTTGGTACAAGTTTACAAAAAAGAATGTGACGAAAGAAAACGCAATTATGAAGATTACGGAAGTATGTGGATTTAGTACAGATTCAATTATTGCATTTGGAGATGATTATGCAGATATCGGAATGCTTGAATTATGTGGAACAGGTGTTGCAATGGGGAATGCGATTGATGAGGTAAAAGAGAGAGCGGATATTGTAATTGGTTCAAATGATGAAGAGGGAATTGCGGATTTTATTGAGAATGAAATATTATAGATATGTACATGGAGAGGAAATATGGTGGAAATAAGATTTTATGATACAGTTAATGACGAACTATTGAAATTTGCAGGAATTATTTCACAGAGTAACGGCAAGTGGGTATTTTGCAAGCATAAAGAAAGAGATACATATGAAGTGCCGGGAGGGCATAGAGAAACTGGGGAAAATATTCTTGAAACCGCTAAAAGAGAGTTGCAGGAAGAAACAGGAGCTATCAAATTTGAGATAAAACCAATATGCGTATATTCGGTGACAGGTAAGACTAGAGTAAATGATACTGGTGAAGAAACATTTGGACTGCTTTGTTTTGCAGAGATAACAGAGTTTGCGAAAGAATTACATAGCGAGATGGAGAAAGTTGTGCTTATGGATGAGTTGCCTGAGAACTGGACATATCCGTTGATACAGCCGAAATTGATAGAAAAGTATTTACGGGTAAAAAATAATTCTATAATCGGAGCAACAGTAACTGTCACGGTCGATAGACCATTAGGAAGTTATCATCCTGAATATAAGAATATGTATTATCCAATAAATTATGGTTACATTGAAGGAGTTATGGCACCAGATGGAGAAGAGCAGGACACTTATATATTAGGTGTAAATGAACCAGTAGGCAAGTTTACAGGTAAAATTATTGCTATTGTCCATAGAAAAGATGATGTAGAAGAAAAATGGGTAGTTGTACCTGACGGAATGATGTTTTCAAAAGATGAGATTAGGCAGCAGATTTATTTTCAGGAGCAATATTTCGATAGTGAAATTGTGATGTAATATTAAGGAGATTGCTGTTTCGGAGAAGTTAAAGGAAGAACTGGAAAGTAAATATATAGATGATAGGATAGCACATACTAATGGAAAGCAAGAAATGATAGATATTATTCTGAATGGCAAATAGATTGTTGACATGAATTGCCAAGACTGGTATATTATTCAACAAAAACAAGGAGAACATACACATGAATCAGAACTTATATTCAAGACATTATATGTACATGTATTACGGACGTACACGGCTATAAACATGCAAGGATAGTGCATTAGGTTATAGCTTGTAGGTCTTTTAGTCTAGTGCATAAAACCAGAATATAAGAGAAGATTTTACCTACATTGCATCTTATTAAATTGGAGATATCGCACTGGACATTGAATGTTTGGTGCGATTTTTTATGTTTACAAGAAAGAGGTGCAGAAAATGAGTGATTTAATTGAACTTAAACTGATAACAAGAGAAGATGCTGAATGTCTGCATAAACTGCAGATAGAAGCGTTTATGCCCTTATATGAAAAATATCAGGATGATGCTACAAGTCCGGCGAAAGAAAGTCTTGAAACAATAACGAAGAAGATAGTTGATGATAATTCGGATTTCTATTTCATTTTGTTTAATGGTGAGAAAGCTGGAGCTGTAAGAGTTAAATGGCATAAAGGGCAAAAAGTACACAAGAATGTAAATTGGATATCTCCTATTTTTGTTATTCCAAAGCTTCAAAATAAAGGAGTTGCCAGTAACGTAATCAAACAATTATTTGATATTTATCCGAACACAATAGAATGGTGGTTGTCTACTATCAAGCAGGAAGAGAAAAATTGCCATTTGTATGAAAAATGTGGATTTATTCGAACTGGAGATGAAATAGTTGTAAATGAAAATATGACATTAGTATTTTATGTAAAGAGTTATATTGAGGTAAGGAGATTTAAGGAAAAGGATGCCAAGGAGGTTAGAAATCTTATTGTCAGGAATTTCTTAGAGATTAACAGTAAAGATTATGGCATATCAGCAATGGAGAAACTTGCAAAGGTTTACAATGTGGAAAAGGTTTTGAATGTGGCAAGTTATGCGCATATGTACGTCTTTGAATTTGATGGAAAAATAGTTGGAACAGGTTCTATCTCAAGTTTTTGGGGAAGTGAAACAGAAAGTATACTTTTGTCCATTTTTGTCCTCCCGGAATTTCATGGAAAGGGTGTTGGAAGAAAAATCATAAATACATTAGAAACGGATGAATTTTATGTAAGAGCAAGCAGAATTGAGATACCAGCATCTATTACAGCAACGGAATTTTATAGAAAATTTGGATATGATTACAAAAATGGTGTTAAGGAATTGGATGATGAACACCATTACAGATTGGAAAAGTTTAAGGAGGCAGGACAATGAAACATTTTATACATTTGAACGATGTTTCAAAGCAGGAAATTTTTCAAATCTTTGAATTGGCGGATAAGTTAAAAGCAGATAACGGAGAAAGTGATTGGTTGATGGGAAAAGCAATTGTATTATTTTTTCGGAAAGCAGCATTAGAACGAGGGTTTCTTTTGAAAAGGGAATAAAAATGTTGGGTGGAGATACAATTTTGTTTCCGCCGGAAGCGCTTGACAAAAAAGAAGATATTAAGGATGTGATAGGATATCTGGAAAACTGGGCGGATATGGTTATTGTCCGTTACAAGGATTTGTCGTTGATAGAGTATATGGCGGAGCATTCGTATATTCCAATTATAAATGCTATGACAGCTGTAAATCATCCATGCGAGATATTAACAGATTTGTATCCTTTTTCAAAGAAATATGTGGATTACTCGGAAAAGGAATGTCTTTTTATGGGTTCAAAGGGGAATATTGGAAATACATGGAAAGAGGCATCGGAATTAGTGGGATTCAATTTTACACAGTGTTGTCCTAGAGGATATAAAATTGACAGAGCTATCATTAAAGTCAGCACTAGCTGCAGAAGGGTTCAAAGGTGGAACAAGAGGTGCTACAGAACTAAATCAATGGATTGCATCAGAAAAGCAAGAACTTGCAGCAGTAATGGAACGGTATGATGTGGAATGGCTTCAAAAGGGCACACATGAGAAACATTTGTTTGTGTTAGAATTTGAAAAGAAAGAATGGGCGAAGGAAGTAGCAGAATTAGATAGCCAGAAACAGGAAATGGTTTCGGCAGTTGCACAGCTTGGCGAAGAGGTTTCAGTAAAGAAACAGGAATTAAATGATATTGCATCAGAAAAGCGAATAGCAGAAGCAGCAGTGCAAAAGGCAAAAGAAGAAAGTGCAGCGGCACAACAGGAGAATGAGACATTGCTTGCAAATAATCAGGATTTGCGTGTGGAGAATTCTAGGCTTGAAAGTCGCAAAGACAGGCTTCGCATGGAAAATCATGATTTGAAGCAGAAGCAACAAAGATTGCAGGCAGATAATGAGGAATTGGAACAACGACATGAAGATTTACAATACACGAATGGTACATTACAGAATGTGAATGACCGATTATCTGATGACAATCATACTCTGGAGCAAAGGAACGATGCATTGTAATCGGATAATCAGGCATTAAGACAACAATACAATGATTTACAACAGAGTAATGTTCAGCTTGAAAAGCAACAGAAAGAGCTTAAAAGCAATATAGAGAAGATGGTTCAATCAGAGGAATTATTACAACGAGATGTGCGTAAGCATGATGAAGCATCGGAATGGCAGCTGCCGGAGACAGGAGAATTTACAAGCGCGAAGGCGTTTTGGGATAAGGTGGTATTGCCACTTGTGAATAAGTTGAAGTCTTTGGTGAAAAATCTGATAATTCAGTGTGTAAGGCTGAAAGAGGAAGTCCTGTAACTGAGAAAAGAGAAGAGAGAACTTTCGGAAAGTGTGGAGTTTTATAAGGGAAAGATTAGGGATATGAATGAAAGGACAGAGCTGTTACAGGAAAAGGCGGATGATCTGGAGAGGGTGAAGAAGTATGCTGGTGCTGAACAGATTGATACGATTATTGGTAAAGTGAAGGAATAGGAGCGTACAGAACAGCAGATAAGACGGTATGACAGGTCTTATGGGACAAGATAATGAGAAGGAATGATTGATGATATGAAAGATAATAAAATGGATAATATCGTGGAATGTGCTTATAACATGGATAACGGCTATGTTGAGGTGTGGTTTACAGATGGAAATATGTTGCGGATAAAGTGCGAAGAAGTGGAGGCTGCTCTGAGGACAACAGAGCAGTCACTGACGAAGTTACATAAATTATTGGATGAAAAGCCGATAGAGTATGTGGCGATGGCACTATTCGGGGAGATGCAGGCATATTGTGATATCGAGGATGATATGGTTAAGGGAATGTTTGGACCGATTGCGCAGGGGTATTTCAAGAAATGGTACAATCGGGCGACGGCGGAGATGATGGCTAGGGAGTTTTTTAAGTATGAGAGTTGAAAACAAAACACAAGAAAAAACACAAGAAAATATTGACAAAACACAAGAAAATAGTATAATCACAAGAAGGAGGTGGCAAAAATGACAAAAAGCCAAGTTATAAGACAAAAAATAGTTGATTTTATATCAGATGGGAATAGACATTCAGTACAAGAAATGAAAGAATATTTGCAAAAATGTGATATTGGGGAGTATTCGGAAGGACAATTTGCTGGGGTAATAAATAGTTTGCAAAAAAATGGAACAATTGATAAAGTGGAAAGAGGTGTTTATATAGTGACAGATAAAGATAATTCTAATCAAAAAAAATGCTTTGTTGTATCGCCTATTGGTGATGAAAATAGTGATATACGAAAAAATGCAGATCAATTATTTAATCATATTATAAAGCCAGTATGTGAAAATTGTGGATTTAAAGCAATAAGGATTGATTATGAGAATACACCCGATTCTATAACTCAAGGAATTTTAGATTGTTTGGACAGGTATGATTTGGTTATTGCTGACATGACAGGACATAATCCGAATGTTTTTTTTGAGATTGGTTATCGTACGGCTAAAGGAAAACCAATAATACATTTAAAACGAAAAGGGGAAAAAATACCATTTGATGTGTCGTCAATTAGAACCTTTGAATATGATTTGACAGATTTGGATATTGTTGCGGAAACACGGGAAAGATTAGAAAAGGCAATAGGTAGTTTTGTATATGAAGATAGTATAGAAGACGAAGATGATAATGACATAGTGGAAGGGAATAGCAGAATAGTCTCTGTTCTAAATGAAATTATTTACAAAATTGATTCTCTTAGTGAAGAGGTTAAGAAGAAAGATCAAGAAAATATAAAAGCTGTTATTGAAACATATAGCGGCATGGCACAAGCTAACGATAGCATAGAAACACAGATGCTTAAAATATTATTGCCAGAATTAATAAGAAATCCTCAGGCAGCAGATTCATTAATTAAATTGAGTGAAAAATTCAAGGAGTAGGAATTTTATGAAAGAATACTATTTATTTTTAGATGAATCAAAGAACACGCCACCAAGTGTATTGTTCTCATTAGGAGGATGTGCTATAGAAAAGCAACTGTATGAAAATAAAATATGTCCATTTATTAAAAAGATGAAGGAAGAAATTTTTGATGACGAGGATATTATCTTACATGAAACAGAAATTAGAAGTGCAAGTAAAGAAATATATAAGCCAATGCGAAAAAAAGAAGTACGAGATAAATTTTGGAAGTATATGGGAGATGTTTTTGATCCAAATGATATAACTGTATTTACTGCAGTGATTAATCCGGATGAATATAAGAATAAATATGATAGTTCGTTTTTGAATAATGAATATTTAGTCTGTCTTGAGATTATTCTGGAAAATTTTGCTCATTTTTTAGAAAAGAAAAAAGCAATTGGGATTGTATATTTAGAGTCTCAAAATTCGAAAGCGGATAATCGTTTACATAATTATTACCAACAATTGGTTAAACGAGGGACAAGATGTATGAGTAATCATGCTATAAGAACACAAATTTCAACCTTTAATTTTTATCAAAAAAGTGATTTGAATATAGGATTGCAAATTGCAGATTTTATTCCAAATACAATGAAGAAATATGCATATGGATTGAAAAATAGAGAACCATCAATAGAAAAGCAAATAGCTAATTGTTTATATGATGGATTTGTAGGAGACTATGGAACATTTGGACTGAAAAAATTAGATTGAAGGTAAATTGAAAAAAATGTTGACATGCGTTATAAAGTAGGTTATTATTAATTTGCAAGAGCAATGGCGATAGCTGTGGACTTTTGCTATTCTTATATTAGTTGGACGATAGCCATTCTTTTGTAGGAATAAATATACAGAAATAGAATATTATAAAGAAAGGGGTCGCATGAATATGAGGCTTCTTTGGAACAGAAAAGGTAGCTTGTAATGAATTTGACGATAGTCGATTCCTCATTACAAGCTATTTTTCTATTGTATTTATGAAAAAATTTGGCTCCATTTTGGCTCTAAAAATTTTGGATGAGGTATACAAAAATGCAAAATGCGATGAATATGAAGAATAAAACACACAAATGTGTACCAAGAAACAACCAGATAAATCTTTCCGCCCAAGAGTTTGAATAAGAACCACAAGTCTTGAAACTCGCAAACAAGCGGATTCCGAGACTTTTTCTTTTGCCCTGCTACTAATTTGATGCTATAGCATTTGCTGAGGAAGTACCTGTATCAGATACTTCTGTATGGTTGTAAGATATTCTGGCTGCTTCAAGTAATGGATTTCCATCTGGTGGTTCTGGTGTTGGTGTAACACTTGCTGCAACTGCCAGTTGCTCCAGATTGTTCACAAGCTCCTGCTGTTTATGTGGGAACAGATGGGAGTATGTGTTAAGTGTTGTGGATACTTTTTCATGTCCAAGCCTGTCTGCTAACATCAAGGCATCACAGCCCTGATTCATAAGTAAGCTGGCGTGACTGTGTCTGAGGTCATGTACTCTGATCTGCTCAACACAAGCTCTGCATCTGCCAGAACCTTTATCTCGTTTATGAGACCTGACTTCGTAAATGAGAAGATTCTTTTGTACAACTTGCTAATTCTAAGGATTACCGGCATTTTGAAAATAATGCCGGTAATCGATAATCCCTACGGAAGCAGATGACCTGCCGCCAGGTACAGCTCATACCATTCCTCACGAGTCAGAGTAATATCGCACGCCGCGATAATTTCTTTCAGGCGGCTTTCACTTGCAGTGCCGGTAACAATCTGCATATTTGCCGGATGACGTAAAATCCACGCAGCCGCAATAGTAGTATCGCTGACATTATATTTTTGGGCTATCACATGAAGTTTTTTATTCAGTTCAGGGTATTCGTCGCTTCCGAGAAAGCAGCCTTTCCATGCCGGCATCTGAAACGGAGACCATGCCTGAAGAGTGATATTGTGGAGGCGGCAGTAGTCGAGCAGACTTCCATCGTGATCGATTGAACCTGGGGTTTCCATATTGACTTCCATGCCATTTGCAACAAGATTGGAAACAGGAATGCTGAACTGAACCTGATTGACAACGAGTGGTTGGCGGACATATTTCTGCAGCAGTTCAATCTGCATCGGCTTATGGTTTGAAACTCCAAAATGGCGAACCTTTCCGCTTTCATAAAGAACATCAAATGCAGCAGCAACATCTTCCGGTTCTACGAGTGCATCCGGACGGTGAAGAAGCAAAAGATCAAGATAATCTGTATGGAGCCTTTGTAAAATGCCATCGACAGATTTCAGAATGTGCTCCTTTGAGAGATCATAGAATCCTTGGCGGATGCCACATTTTGACTGAAGATAAATATCTTCACGCTTTATGGATGAATCATCTGCGAACGCTTCGCCGAATATGCTCTCGCTCATACCATCACCGTAGATATCCGCGTGATCAAAGAGATATGCACCTTGTTCCAGAGCTACATGAATAAAACAATTCATCTCATCCTTCGATTTTTCAGAAAGGCGCATGCATCCAACTGCAACTGAAGGAACCTTTCGTATGTGATTTCCTAAAATTATTTCTTTCATAGTAAAAATCTCCTTTGCAGTTATTTTTTTATTCCAATAATGAGTGGGGCATATCCCCAATCCCACATGAGTTGTTCTTTATTTATACAGAATTGTGAATAATGAAGAATGGTACCAAACAGATTGGCTTGGTAATTGTGATAAAGGGAACCGTCTCAAAGCAGAGATTTGCACTGGCAGGTTCCAATGAGAGATGCTAAAAGCTGCTCTATTATAATCGGAACCAAAAGTTTTCGAAACATTACATTTATTGAAATATATTCTACGAGTTTAGGTTAGTACGATAAATTCATAATGTCAATAAGAAACATTTAAAGCGTTAATGAAAGACTGCGTAGACGATTCTATAAGATGACATTATTATCGTTCCGGAAGTAGCATGCGTGAAATCACTGGAAAGGAATTAGAAAGAGCTTTGTTAAAAACGCAGGGAAGAACATGGGATGCTTACAAAGGAAGAAGTCAGTGTGGAAGATGCTATCTTGAATTTTATAAAGATCCAGAGAAGTGGGTAACAGGTTCTTATATCAAAATCGGCTTTTTTGGAAAATCTGATTCAGATTTGGTGTATCAGGATGAGGTGCACGGTCCTTTGATAGAGCAGGTAGATAAGACCGTTGATTTAGTTTATACAAAATATATGAAGGCATAGTGGTTTGAGTGATGGAAAATCCAAATAACCTCATAGTGGTTTGAGCAACAGAAAATCTAAAAGACCTCATAAAAATTTGAGTAATGGATAATGCTTTTTATGTCAGCAATAATTTTGTGTTGTATATCATTAGTAATGATTTCAAGTATACCACCATTACGAAAGATTAATAAGATAAAACCTATAGACTGTATCAGGTGTAAACAATAGTTGCATATCGTGAAAAATCAACTTGAAAGAGTAAGAATATTTATATATAATTTTAATCATGAAGTTATGAGGAAAATTATATGAAAGAACTATTTGATTATATATTTAAGTTAGACTTCAAAAGTCTGTTTATAACAAAAAGCAACAATACCTTTATACAATTTTTTAGATACATATTTGTTGGGGGAGTTTCATTTTTGGCAGACGGAGGGAGTCTTTTCTTAATTACAACTATTGGTGTAAACTATTTAATATCCGTAATATTTGCTTTTGTTATAGGTCTTGCCGTTAATTATGGACTATCCAAGCTGCTGGTTTTTGAGAACAGCAGCGTAAACGGAAAGATAGAATTTCTGGTCTATGGAATTATAGGCGTAATAGGCTTAGGATTTACTGAAATAATAATGTATGTGCTTACAGATATTGCAGGCTTGTATTTTATGGTTTCAAAAGTTATAGCGACTATTATAGTTTTAGTTTGGAATTTTGTAGCTAGAAAAATTACTTTGTATAGAAAAAAATAGATTGGAGATTATTATGAAAAAAGTAGTTATTATTGGAGCTGGCCCGGCAGGTATTACTGCGGCATTTCAGCTCTTGAAAAATACTAAGGATGAATATGAAATTATTATATTAGAGGAAAGTAATGAGATAGGAGGCATTTCAAGAACTGTAAGGTACAATGGAAATCGTATGGATATAGGAGGACACAGATTTTTCTCCAAGGATGATAATGTTATGAAGTGGTGGGCTGGAATTATGCCTACTCAGGGTGCAGATGCCTATGATGACAAAATATTAGGAAGAAAAAAAGCATTAGTTGAAAACGGACCGGACCCGGAAAAAGACGATGAGGTAATGCTTATTAGAAATAGGGTGTCCAGAATATACTATAAGAAAAAATTCTTTGATTATCCTATTAGTTTAAAGTGGGAAACTATAAAAAATATGGGCTTCTTTACAACTATATGTGCAGGCTTTAGCTATCTAAAGGCGTGTGTGTTTAAGAAAAAAGAAACCTCCTTAGAAAATTTCTACATAAATAGATTTGGAAGAAAATTGTACTCTATGTTTTTTGAGGGCTATACAGAAAAGCTGTGGGGACGCCACCCTAGAGAAATATCAGCAGACTGGGGGTCTCAAAGAGTTAAGGGACTTTCAATAGTCGCAATTATAAAGGATGTATTTTCAAAAATATTTAAGAAAAATTCCCAAAATAAAAAGGTGGAAACCTCTCTTATTGAGGAATTTTATTATCCAAAGTATGGTCCGGGACAGCTTTGGGAGGTAGCAGCAGGCAAAGTGGAAAATATGGGTGGAAGCATTATTAAAAATGCAAAGGTTGTAAAAATAAACAATTTAGACGGAAAAATCAGGAGTGTGGTTTATGAGAAGGCTGGAGAGCAGGTAGAGCTTGAGGGAGATATTTTCATTTCCTCAATGCCACTTAAGGATTTAACAGCAGGGATGAATAGCGTTCCGGAAAATATTGCCGCTATTGCAAAGGGACTTCCATACAGAGATTTTGTTACAGTAGGCTTATTGGTGGATAAGCTTAATCTTAAGAATCAGACAAATATAAAAACTATTAACAACATTGTTCCGGATTGTTGGATTTATGTACAGGACGTTGGTGTAAAGCTTGGAAGAATCCAGATATTTAATAACTGGTCGCCATATCTTGTAAAGGACATAGACCATAAGGTATGGATAGGCTTAGAGTATTTCTGCAATGAGGGTGACGATTTTTACAATATGTCAGATGAAGAATGTATAAGGTTTGCAAGTCAGGAGCTTGTTAAAATGGGTATTATTTCAGATGAAAAGGCTGTCCTTGATGCACATAGGGAAAAGGTTAAAAAAGCATATCCGGCATATTTTGATACCTATGACCAGATAGATGAATTAGTAGATTATTTAAATACCTATGACAATTTGTATTGTGTAGGCAGAAACGGTCAGCATAGATATAACAATATGGATCATTCAATGGTTACTTCTTTTGAGGCTGTAGACAACATCATAAAGGACAGAAAGGACAAGTCTAACATATGGAATGTAAATACAGAGGGGGAATATCATGAGCAAAAATAAAATGGCAGTAAAAGTAGCAGTATCCCTGATGGGAGCAGTATCTATTGGAATTGTATTTTTTTATATTATTTTTATTTCAAAGGGCTATTATCATGCCGACTGTACAGATACAATTACTTGGGCAGAGGCTGTTTTAGATGGAAAGGCTCTTATGAACAGCGACTTTTATTACGCCTGCCTGCTGCCTTTTGGTGGACAGCTTTTAATGGTTCCGTTTGTAGCAATATTTGGTGTCAGTATGACAGCACAGCTATGTGGTATGGTGTTATTTGCAATATGCTTTGGCCTGGCACTTGCCTTTTTGCTAAGGTCTATGAACTTTAGCTATAAATGGAGTGTTTTTGGAGTTTCAGCACTGTTTTTAATAGTTTCCATAAGCGAAAAGCTAAGGGAAATATTCTGGTGCCACATAATATATTATAGTCTGGGACTACTTTTTGTTATGGTAGGATTAGGTCTTGTACTAAGGGTACTTAATTGTGAAAAATCAAAAAAGAAATATATGATATTACTTTTAATCTGGACAGTACTATGCTCAATGAACGGTATACAAGCCCTTACTATATATGGCTTACCGGTATTGGCAGCATTAATGGCAAATATATTTTTTGATGTAAAAACACCTTTTTCCAGCAAAAAAAATGAAAAGAAATATAAAATAATTTTAGCTTTAATATTAGCTATTATTGTAGGTATGCTGTTAGGAAAAATAGCAAATGGAAACATAGTAGCAGGCTATCAGGAAGGATATTCGGAATTTTCTAAGCAAAGTCAGTGGCTGGATAATTTTCTAAGCTTTGTTCCGCAATGGTTTACATTATTCGGCGTAGAGGTTGGAAGCGGAATGTTAATATATTCTTGCGAGGGTATTATAGAGCTGTTAAAAATAATATGCTCCTTAGTAGTTTTGATTGTTCCTATTATAATGACAATAATGTATAACAAATTTGAAACTATAGCCTATAGGCTTATGATATTAACACATTCATTTATGACGGCACTGATTTTATTAGGCTGGGTATTTGGAAGTTTAAATACAGCCTGTTGGCGATTATCTCCAATTGTAGGGACATCTGTTATTTTATGTATTATGTTTGCAAAATGGATATATGATAAAAAGCAGTATCATAGAATGTTTGCAATTATAGTAATTCCGATAGAAATATTAATGATTATTTCCACAATTGGTATATTAAAAATTAATAATACCCGGTCAGAAAGTAATCAGGCATTAGAAAATGTTATAGATACATTAGAAAAAAATAATCTTCAATATGGCTATGGAACCTTCTGGAATGCAAATAGTATTACATTATTATCCGACAATGATGTAAAGGTCAGATGTATCAATGTAAACGAGTCAGGCGTATCACCCAGAGCATATCAGACCAACATAAACTGGTATAAGGACAATTCCTATAAGGAATATTTCTTATTATTGAAGGCTGATGAATATGTCACCTATAAATATAGTGAAAACTATGTAGAACCAATAAAAGAAATAAAAAGTGATAATTATTTTATCCTAGTATACAATTACAACCTATTGGAAAACAAATAACTCGCCTACCCCAAAAAGTATCGCCACCTGATAGAGGCGGCAAGTCTTGAATAGGACTAAAAGATGTGGAGTCGATAAGATGTAAAGAAAACGTTCATGAGAATAGAGAAAGGAACACTTTTATGAGCAAAGAATTACAGATAAGAAATAGCACTGTTGATTTCTTGGTTTTCACACGAGATGCAGGAGAAGACGGAATAGAAGTCAGGGTTCAGAATGGCGATGTATGGCTTACGCAGAAAGCAATTTCGCAGCTTTTTGCTGTAGATAGAAGTGTGGTTACAAAACATCTGAGTAACATTTTTAAAGAGGGCGAATTAGATGAAAATTCAGTTTGTGCAAAATTTGCACAAACTGCGGATGATGGAAAAACATACAATTATAAGTTTTATTCATTAGCGGTTATTATTGCTGTGGGGTATCGAATTAATTCAGAACGGTCAACACAGTTCAGGACATGGGCAACCAAAGTGTTGGATACATTTACAAAGCAGGGTTATGTTCTTGATAAAAGCAGATTGATTAATGGACAGATTTTCGACGAAGATTATTTTGAGCATCTTATTGCTGAGATTCAGGAAATCAGAGCAAGTGAGAGAAGATTTTACCAGAAAATCACAGATATATATGCAACAGCAGTTGATTATGATAAGAATTCACAGGTGACAAGAGAGTTTTATGCAACAGTACAGAATAAGATGCATTATGCAGTTCATGGTAATACTGCGGCAGAAGTGATTGTTGCAAGAGCTGATCATAATAAGGAACATATGGGACTTAAATCATGGAAAAATGCGCCTGATGGTAAAATAGTAAAAACAGATGTGTCAATTGCAAAAAACTACTTAGAAAAAGAAGAACTTGCAGAATTAAATGAGATTGTGACAATGTATCTTGATTATGCAACAAGACAGGCGCGAAGACATATTCCTATGACTATGGAAGATTGGAAAACAAAGCTTGATGCATTTCTTAGATTTAATGATGCGGATGTACTTCAGGATAAAGGGAAAGTAACAGCAGCTATTGCAAAAGAATTTGCAGAAAGAGAATTTGAAAAATACAGGGTTATACAGGATTCGCTGTATGAAAGTGACTTTGATAAATTGATGAATGATATGGAGAAGGATGGTGCTACTCATTAGTACCACAAAATTTTTTATTGCAGAAACATTATACGGAGATTATAATTCTCATAGGAGAACTTGCATACCATCAGATTATTATCTTCTGAATAGTCAACAAACCTGCAAGCCACCGGAACTACACACAATAATTACAATATAGTAATGGTACTGGATTGGTACTAAAGATGTGTGCAATGAAAAATAATGAGTGGAAAAGATGTATGTTATCAATGCAAGATAGTATAGATAACAGAATTGGAACAACCAGAATCAAACCAAACTTGGCGAGTTTGAATAATAAACAGAGCCCCATAAATGGCGTAAACAAGCCATTTATGGGGCTTTTTCTTTTGCCATGATACCTATATGATACCTGTTTTGATAGTACCACAGATATTAATGAGAAGCAGATAAAGATAAAAAGGGAGTATTCGACGTGGTAAATGGTAAAGTAATAATATCAACATGACGATATAGAAAATGCAGGGAAGCATTGTATTTCAAAGAGTTTGAGATACAGTGCTTCTGCGTTTCTATAGGAGATAGTCGTTCTATGCGCAAAATAGTCATTTGATGCAGAGAATGATCGAGTGAAAGATTTGTTTGATATAATAAAGAGTGCTAGGTGAGACTTGTATGGTTTACAGGTATGAGAGCAATCAAAGACAGGAATGAAAAATATGAACATTATTATTTGTGATGACAGGATAGATGACAGAAAAAATTTGTCAGATTTGCTGTCAGACTATGGTGAAAAAAAGAATTATGAGTTTACTATTACAGAATATGATTCTGGAGAACAGTTATGCGAAGAACAATCGGCTTTGGAAGCGTGTCAGCTATTATTTCTGGATATCAATATGCAGGGGATGGATGGGCTGAAAACAGCTATGAGGATCAAAGAAAAATACCCAAAACTTCCAGTTGTACTTGTGACGGCATACATGAATTACGCACTGGATGGATATAAGGTGAAAGCAAGCCGTTTTCTGCTGAAAGATAACCTTGCAGATACTATAGAAGAATGTATGGATGATTTGATAGCAGAAATTAATAAAAACCGTAGGATTCTCGAATTTCGTTTTGTGGAAGGAACGATAAAACTTTATGCAGATGACATCATTTATATAGAAACAGAGCTTCACAAAAATGTATTTTATACAGAAAAAGGGACATTTCAGATTTATAAAAAACTGGATGAACTGGAAAACGAATTAAAGAATATGGGATTTGTACGGGCGCATTTAAGTTTTCTTGTAAATATGAAATACATTACCAAAATCAGCAGTTATGTGATGACACTTACGACAGGAAAAAAGATTCCGGTTCCCAAGGCACGATATGCACAGGTAAAGAGGGAATATATGCTGTATAAGGGAGAAGAATAACATGACATTCTGGGTATTGACATTTATTGCGGAAATGCTGGAAGTAAAAGGAACGCTATACTTTTTTGATACTTTTATGGAAAAAAGAGATGGCGGATATAGGAACAGATATAGATTTTTTGTTTATTGCGGAGTGCTTTATCTGGTAGCAGTCACAGGGGCATGGATCGGAATGTTAAAATGTATCCCGATTATACTGGTTATGTCTTTCCTGAATCTGGCTTATTATGAAGTTTCCTTCCGGCAGAGTTTTTTGTTTTCAATCATCAACTATACAATGCTTGTATTGATTGATTATGTGACTGTTTTGCTGGGAAGAGGAGGTTCAATCCAAGAAAAATGGTTTTTACAGGCACTGATATCAAAGACGGTTTTTATCATTCTGATGTTGTTTATCAGAAGATTTAGCAAGACAAGAAAAAGCTGCGGTCTGATTACAGGAAAAGAATGGTTACAGTTTTTCTGTGTTCCTGTATTTACGGTGGTCGGTTTCATTCTTATGTTTTATTCAGAAAACGATGACATGCAGAATGTATTTTTATTTCTTTCGGTGGGACTGGTT
>ERZ779799.48-NODE-48-length-47396-cov-58.098033_pt1 | contig 47396 bp, 72 predicted proteins | sample MGYA00511253_ERZ779799 | MGnify/ENA primary metagenome ERZ779799 (study PRJEB29588, sample SAMEA2159541) | human gut metagenome | biome: human gut; feature: human-associated habitat; material: faeces | place: Denmark | collected 2008/2010 ...
CGTGAGGGGCAACGCCGCCGCTTCTGGCGTGAGGGGCAACGCCGCCGCTTCTGGCTGGAGTGGCAACGCCGCCGCTTCTGGATGGAGTGGCAACGCCGCCGCTTCTGGCGTGAGGGGCACGGCTACCGTCACAGGTCGCGATGGCAGGGCGTCCGCCATCGGGGAACAGTGCATTGCGGTGGCGTGGGGCCAAAATAGCCTCGCAAAAGGCACACTCGGGAACTGGATCGTGGTTTCCGAGCGGGGCAACTTTGGCGATATCGTTGATGCCAAGCTGGCCCGGGTTGATGGAGAGATCATCAAAGCGGATACCTGGTATACCCTGAGACGCGGCGAGATCGTGGAGGTGGAGGAATGACGATTGCATGGATTTTCTGCTACATCGGCGTCGGCACAGCAGTGTCTTGGTTCATGCGGCTGGTGGACTGGATTGACCGGGAGGACGAGCGATGAGGAAACGCCTATTACCCGCCGATATCGCCGCCGCCCTTCGGGCTTGCGTAGAGTCTGGCAAACCGTGCCCCAGAACGTGCCCCTACGCCGACACCCGCAAGGACGGGAGCTGTATCCGGCAACTCTGCCAGGATGCCGCAGACGCAATCGACAACCAGCGCACACACATTCAGGCCCTGATTAAGGCCAACGACGCACACCGTGAGATGGTAGCGCAGGACCCGAAGCACCCAGCCAAGCGGGGCGAAATGGTGGAAGCCCTGGACGCCATCGAAACCGGCATGACCCGGCTGGCCATGTCCCGCGACATCTGGCAAAACGACCTGGTGTATACCCTGTGCCAGGGTGTGCGGCTCCTGCTGGAGGACCGCATCAAGAATCGGGGTGCGCAATGAGGGTATATCAGTACTGCACCCGGGACAGATTCCGCCTGCCAATCCATCAGGCAGACAGCTTGGAAGAGCTGGCAGATCTGGTAGGCATTAAGCACGCAAGCGCAAAGCGCGGATTCTACCGGGCATACACGGGCAAAACCAAGGATAGCCGGTTGGGCTATGTTGATATCCCGGACGATGACGAGGAGGACGAATGATGTACGTCTGCGACTGCTGCCACGCGGCGTTTGATACCCCGCGCGTGGAGCATGAGGAATCTGCGGAATACGGCCCCAGCACGGCATTCTACTGCCCCCGCTGCGGCTTTGAGATGGGCAATCCCAGCGAGTACCTGGCCGATGAGTGCCCGGTATGCCACAGTCTCAAAAATCGTGATGACCGGGTGTGCCACAAGTGCGGCCAGCGCGTTCGTGGCCTGCTGAGACTGTTCCTGCACGATTTTTCGCGGGATGAGCGCGAGTACCTGGCCGACCTGATCGAGGGGTGCAACCTCGACCGCATGATCGTCGGGGCGGAAGTCCCCACGGAGTAAGCCATGCGCGAGAGCGGAGTGACCCGCTATATCAGGGCGACGGTAGATATTTATTTCCCGGAGGGCGAAATGTCCTGCAAACTCTGCCCTCTGCTGGAAACATACTCCCGCAACCAGTGCCGCCGGACGGGCGAGTATCTGCTGGACACGCGCGGGACCGGGGCATATTGCCCCCTGAAAATTCTGGAAGAGGAGGATGAGTATTGAACATCTATGAGAAAATCGCGGCCATCATGCAGGACGTGCAATATCTTGCAAAAGACGACCATGTATCGTTCGGCTCCACCAGTTATAAGGCCCTGAGCGAGGAGAAGGTCACTTCCATCATGCGGGCCGAGATGCTGAAGCACAAACTGGTTGTTTTTCCGATTTCGCAGGTTGCGAACCGCACAGGCAACATCACTCATGTGGACGTGGTGTACCGCATGGTGAACGTGGAGAACCCCGAGGAATCCATCGAAATCGCATCCTGCGGCGACGGCGCAGACACCCAGGACAAGGGGAGCGGCAAGGCCATGACCTACGCCTTTAAGTATATGTGGCTGCGCACATTCGCGCTGCCCACTGGCGAGGACCCAGGCAAAATCTCATCTGCTGAACTGGACGCTCGTCAAGAGTCTTTTAAGTGCGAGAACTGTGGTGGAGACATCACGGCAACCACAAAACGCAACGGGGAGCTTTGGGAGGTCCCGGACATCGTTACATATTCCAAAAAGCGGCTTGGCCGACAGTTGTGCGCTGCCTGTATTAAGGCCGCCCTGAAAGCGGAGAAGCGCCCATGAACGATTTGGTTACAGAAATCGGCAACAAGAGCAGAATGCTGGATGTGGCCATTGCGGAACTGAAAAAGCGCGGGCAGAAATATGCGGAAGCTGAAAAAGCCTACCGCATAGCCCTCGCACGGCGCATCCTCGAGGAGCGCGAGAAGGGAACGCCGGTGACGATTATCTCCGATATTTGCCGAGGGTCCACACAGATAGCCGGTCTGCGGTTTGAGCGGGACTGTGCGGAAGTGGTGTACAAATCCGCTATGGAGGCAATAAACTCCATGAAACTGCAAATCCGGCTCATGGACAGCCAGCTTGACAGAGAGTGGGGTGCCGCAAAATGAAACAACGCACGTTTCCCCGGACCAAGGACATATCCGGGCAGCGGTTCGGGAAACTGGTAGCGCTATACCCCATCTCTTTCAAGGCGACGGGGAATAACACGTGCTGGGTTTGCCAGTGTGACTGCGGCAACAAGACAATTTCTAATGGCGCGAATTTGCGCAGAGGGCACAAGAAATCTTGCGGGTGCATCAAACACCGGGTTACGCCGACCTACCTGACCTGGAACGGCGAGAAGAGGACCGTATGTGACTGGGCCATAATTACTGGAATCAGCCCGGATTTAATCCGCAAGCGCTGGAAAGCCGGGTGGCCCGTAGATGCAATCTTTACAGAGGTCGAAAAGCCACAACTGTGCTGGGGCTGCGCCAAGGCATGCGGCGGGTGCTCTTGGTCAAAACGTTTTGAGCCTGTCCCCGGATGGACCGCAGTGCCAACGCTGCTGTGCGGACGAATACCGTCATACAGAATTACAGCATGCCCGGAGTTTGTATCGGATGGGACGGAGTACGATGAGTGAAAGAAGATGCTTTCTCTGCGGCAGGAACGGCGCACAGGACCCGCTGGAGCGTCACCACATTTTCGGGGGGTCTTACCGCAGCAAAAGCGAGAAATACGGCGCGGTGGTGTGGCTCTGCGGTGACAGGTGCCACAGGAACGGGAAGTCCGCCGTTCACCGGAACGGCGACCAGATGCGCCGATTGCGTCGGTACGGACAGCTCACGATCATGAAGAACGAGGGCTGGACAGAGGACGATTTCAGGCGCGAGTTTGGAAAGTCATATCTATAGGAGGTAGAGATGGAAAAGAAATTGCTGTACACAAGAAGCGAAACGGCCAGGCTGTTGAGCGTAAGCGTTGACACGCTGGACGCCCTGCGGCGCGACTGCGTTATCCAGGGTTATCGTGTGGCCCGGCGGAACCCCCGCGTCTACTTTAAGGCCAAAGATCTGGAGAAGTTCATGGAGCGACTGGAGGTGGCAGAATGTTGAACAACGTTGTCATCATGGGCCGGTTGACCCGGGACCCTGAACTGCGCCGCACCCAGAGCGGCACCGCCGTCACCAGCTTCACCATGGCCGTGGACCGGGACTTTAAGTCCCAGAGCGGTGAGAAGGAAACGGATTTCATCGACGTGGTGGCATGGCGCAATACAGGCGAGTTTGCCGCGAAGTACCTTGCCAATGGCCGCATGGCTGCCGTGGAGGGCCGCATTCAGGTCCGAAACTGGCAGGACAAGGACGGAAATCGCCGCAAGTCCGTGGAAGTGGTGGCTGATAACGTATATTTCGCGGATTCCAAGCGGGACAGCAAACCCCAGGAGTCCCGCACAGTCGACGATCAGGAATTTGACGAGATCGAAGATGATGGAGACTTTCCGTTCTGACGGGGGCCCGCTATGCCGAATAGAATCATAAACGAGAAAATACGCACGAGCAAATCTATCAACCGTCTCACGGACTTCCAATTTCGCCTTTGGGCGTACTTACTGACTTACGTGGATGATTACGGGCGCGGGAGCGCGGACCCCGAAATCTTGAAGGGTTTCGTGTTCCCCCGCCGGGCAATCCGGGAACAGGATATTCAGAAGGGCCTTGATGCACTGGACCGCAATGGTAGCATTCTCCTCTATGAGGTTGCAGGAGAACCCTATTTTTGCCTGCCGGGCTGGGCTAAGTATCAGAGGATACAGCAGAAGAAAGCCAAGTTCCCCGACCCGCCGGAATCCGCAAATGTGCAGGATTCCATGGTTATCCACGGTGAGTCACGGTGTGTCACGGTGAGTCACGGCGAGTCACCGCCTGAATCCGAATCCGAATCCAATCCGAATCCAAGAGAGAAAAACGCGCACGCCGCGCGTTTCTCCCCACCAACCGTTGATGCTGTGGCGGAGTATGTCCGTGAGAAGGGCTATCACGTCAACGCAGATCGCTTTGTGGCCTTCTACCAGCAGAAGGGCTGGATGGTCGGCAAAAACCACATGAAGGACTGGAAAGCTGCCGTCCGCACATGGCATTACCGGGACAACCCAAAGCCGCCAGCGGAGCAGAAGTCCCCAAAATGGACGTACAACTCCGACACCGGCGGCTGGACGCAGGAGGAATGACGTATGCTGGACTCTCTCTACCTGGAGCAAAACGTCATTGGGGCGCTGCTCATCCAGCCAGAATGCTACGAAGCCGCCGCAGAGCTGTCTCCGGATGACTTCCTGGTGCCGGAATACGCAGAGCTGTTCCGGGCCATCCAGCGGCGGAATGAAGCCGGGGACCCAGCGGATGCTCCGTCCGTGCTGATGGACGCATCCAGCCGCAATGACAACGTGACCAGCAAGATCATGATGGACTGCATGGAGGTTGTCGTGACTACCGCCAACATCGACGTGTGGGTGGCTGGAATGCGAGATGCATCTATGGGCCGGAAACTCAGAGATTTGGGGGAAGAACTACGAACAGCGGAGCTATCCCCACAGGATGCGCTCAGAACAGCGCAGGAAGCCGTCACGGCGATTCAGGACGGCACGGGGGCATCCGGGGGACTGGAAGTCTCCGAGGCCGTGAAGAGCCTTAAAAATCGCGTCGACAAGGGTTTTGCTGGAGGGCCCCCACCATACGTCAAGACCGGCTTGCAGGAATTTGACCGATTGCTGGGCGGTGGGCTTATCAACGGCGGGTTTCACATCGTTGCCGCACGGCCCGGAAAGGGTAAATCTGCCCTGGCTATGCAAATCGCCCTCAATGCGGCAAAACGCGGTGTGAAGGTGCTGTATATTTCCTTGGAGATGTCACCGGATGATTGCACCAGCAGGCTGACGGCCAACATAGCGGGGATATCCTCCCGGCTGCTGATGTTTGGCGGCACCCTGACGGAAGCGGAATACGCCAAGTACGCGGAAGCGTCCGCCAAACTGTCCGAGTTGCCCATCGTGTTCAACCGGCGGACGGGCATGGACATGCGGGCTGTCACGGCGCTGGCCTACAAAGAGCGACCGGGGCTAATCGTGCTGGACCACATCGGCCTGCTGGAGCAGGAAAACAAGAAAGCCACGCTCTACGAGAGCACCACGAAAAACAGCCGGTCGGCAAAACTGCTGGCCATGCGGATGGATATCCCACTGCTGTGCCTGTGCCAGCTGAACAGAGCCGGTGCATCAGATCGTGGCGGCGAGTTCCGGGCCACTATGGCCAACCTGCGGGAATCCGGCGCGATCGAGCAGGACGCGGACACCGTGACGCTGCTGCACCGCCCGTGCGAGAAGGAAGACCGGGGCGAATGGGACCCGGACATGCTGGAGCTATACCTGGACAAAAACCGACGCGGCCCCACCGGGATGGTGAGGATGGCCTATTTCCCCAACACGGGCCGCATAGTGAAGTGAGGGTGACATGAAAAAGATCGTTATTCCCCTGCCCCCTGTGACAAAGAAGAACCACCCCAGGCTCATCCGTGGACCTTACGGTGCGCCGAAGATCCTTCCATCCAGACAGTTTATGGAATATCAGGAATCGGCGGCATGGTACTGCCACGCGGACAAACCGATATCGGAGCCGGTAACGGTAAAATGTCTGTTTTACATGCCGACTCACCGGCGCGTGGATCTGACCAATCTCTTGGAAGCTATCGACGATGTGCTGGTACATACCAGAGTCCTGGAAGATGACAACAGTAACATCATCGTGTCGCACGACGGGAGCCGGGTTCTGTACGACAAGGAAAATCCCCGGACGGAGGTGTATATCTGCCGGTATGAATGACTTTGACTACGATTGCATGCAGAAAAAGCGCACTGCGCGAGGCGCGTTTGCGCATATCAGCCGAAAGCGCGGCGGGTGTACACTGCCCAGCGACAACCTGACCGCGAAGCAAAGAAGGGAGAAAAATGGAGAAGTGAAAAGCTACAACATCACCCGACCCATGCCGTGGCCGGAATTCAAGGCACTGCCGGAGGACCTGAAACGCGAGTTCTTCCGCAACATGCAGGGATTTGGCGGTACCGCAAAATGGCTGGCGGATGAAATGGGCACGTCAGACATGACCGTAAGAGCCGGCGCAAAAGCCGCCGGGACACCGTTTGTGCGCGGAAATGGGAATTTGCCACTGTGGCACCGGAAGGTTGCAGAGTGGGCGAACGCCGAACAGCAGACAGCCGCAGAGACTCCCGCCGAAGAACCTACGATTCAGGAATCCGGGAAGAGATTGACCCTGGAGCATGCCCGCATGGAGTTTAACTATACCAGTTTTACGGACCTGGAGATGTTCCTGCGGGTGGTGGTGCCGGAGAGCGGCAAGGTGACGGTGGAATGGTGAGACGATGGAAACATATCTGGAATTTCTGAAATCCAAGATCGTATTGGCCAAAGAGAGCGGCTTCGACATTGACCCAGGGGAGATCAACCCGGCCCTGAAACCGCACCAGCGGGATTCTGTAATCTGGGCGCTGCGAGGCGGACGGCGGGCGCTGTTCCAGTCGTTCGGCCTGGGTAAAACGGTGCAGGAAATCGAATTTTGCCACCAGGCGGTGGCACACGATGGAGGCAGGGCGCTGATCGTGCTCCCGCTGGGGGTGCGGCAGGAGTTTGCCCGTGACGCCGAAAAGATCTTGGGCTATCCGGCTCCGGTGTATATCACCAAAATGCAGGACCTGGAAGGGACAGACGCGGAGATCGTCATGACCAACTATGAACGGGTGCGCGACGGGGACATTGACCCGACACAGTTTACCGCCGTCGCCCTGGACGAGGCTTCTGTGCTGCGGAGTTTCGGAAGCAAAACATATCAAACGTTCCTGCCCAAGTTCCGGGGTGTGAAATATAAGTTGGTATGCACGGCAACGCCGTCCCCGAACCGGTTCAAAGAACTCATCCACTACGCCGGATATCTTGAGATCATGGACACCGGCCAGGCTCTGACTCGCTTTTTCCAGCGGGACAGTACTAAAGCAAACAACCTTACGCTGTATCCACACAAGGAGGATGAATTTTGGCTGTGGGTATCATCCTGGGCGCTGTTTGTAGGGAAACCGTCCGACCTTGGATACGACGATACCGGATATGACTTACCCCCGCTTGACGTCCGGGTGCATATCGTGCCGGATGACTATGGCACAGAAACAGACCGGGACGGACAATACAAACTGATGAATGACGCGGCAACCTCCCTGGCGGAGGCCGCGCGTGAGAAGCGTGACAGCATTCAGCGTCGCGTCGCCGTAGCCAAAGAAATCGTAGACAGCGACCCCGAAGCGCATTTCGTTCTGTGGCATGATCTGGAAGCGGAGCGCCACGAAATCAAGAAAGCCCTGCCGGAAACCGTGGACATCTTCGGCAGCATGGACTACGACGAGCGAGAGCGCCGGGTAATAGATTTTTCGGAAGGGCGAACGCGACTGTTTGCGACGAAAAAGAGCCTGTCCGGCTCCGGGTGCAATTTCCAGAGGCACTGCCACCGGGCTATCTTCATTGGGATTGACTATGAGTTCAACGACTTCATTCAGGCAATCCACCGAATTTACAGGTTTCTGCAAACGGAACAGGTGATTATCGACATCATCTACACAGAAGCAGAGGACCCCATCTACTGGGTTTTGATGCAGAAATGGGCGCAGCACAACGAAATGCAATCCAGAATGCGGGAAATCGTAAAGAAATACGGGCTTTCCGGCGAGGCCCAGACGGAGAGAATGAGCCGGAGTATAGGAGTTGAGAGAGTGGAAGTAAAAGGCAAGAACTTCATCGCCGTCAACAACGATTGCGTCGAGGAGACGGCCAACATGGCCGAGAATAGCGTGGACCTGATCGTTACCAGTATCCCGTTTTCCAACCACTATGAGTACACGCCCAGCTACAACGACTTCGGGCACAACGAGGACACCAAGCGGTTTTTTGAGCAGATGGACTACCTGACGCCAAACCTCCTGCGCGTATTGAAGCCCGGGCGCGTGTTCTGCTGCCACGTAAAGGATCGGGTGCTGTTTGGCAACGCCACCGGGATGGGAATGCCAACCATGGAACCGTTCCACGCGATGTGCATCCGGCACTATATGCAACACGGCTTTGCCTATTTCGGCATGATTACCGTTGTGACGGACGTGGTGAGGGAAAACAACCAGACATACCGGCTGGGCTGGACGGAACAGTGCAAGGACGGTTCAAAGATGGGCGTAGGGTGCCCCGAATACATTTTGCTGTTCCGCAAGCTCCCCACGGACAAAAGTAAAGCTTACGCCGACGAAAAAGTTGCAAAAAGCAAGGACGAGTATACCCGGGCACAGTGGCAGATCGACGCGCACGGGTTCTGGCGCTCATCTGGCGACCGGCTCATGACCAAAGAAGAGATCATGGCCATGGACACCGGGAAGATTCAGGCGGCATACCGGAAGTACAGCCAAGGGACTGTGTACGATTACGCGGAACATGTCCGCATGGCGAAGGAACTGGACGCAGAGGACAAACTGCCCGCCACGTTCATGGTGGTAGCACCTGGGAGTTGGACAGACCAGGTATGGGACGATATCAACCGGATGCGCACCCTTAACACCACGCAGAGCCAGCGGCGGCAGCAAATGCACGTTTGCCCGCTCCAGTTGGATATTGTAGACAGGCTCATCAATCGCTACAGCAATCCCGGGGAATTGGTGCTGGACCCCTTCGGCGGACTTGGCACTGTCGCCCTGGAGGCGATGAAGGCCGGGCGGCGCGGGTATACCATCGAGCTGAACAACGGGTATTTCCGCGATGCTGTGGGTTATCTCAAGGAGTACGAGCGGGAGGACATGAACATTTCCCTTTTCGACCTGATGGAGGAAACAAAATGATCTATGCCCAAGAATCCCTCGTTGACGAGATCGTCGGAGTATGGAGGTGGTGAATGATGCAACACCTCGGTGATATTACAAAGCTCGACGGAGCTACCATCGAACCGGTGTGGTGCGTGACGGGCGGAAGCCCGTGTCAGGACCTGAGCATCGCGGGAAAGCGTGCCGGTCTCGCAGGTGCGCGAAGCGGTCTGTTTATGGAGCAGATCAGAGTGATAAAGGAGATGCGGGAGCATGACAAACGACTTGGCAGGGCAGGAGAGCTTATTCGCCCGAGATACATGGTGTGGGAAAACGTCCCCGGAGCATTTAGCAGCAACAAAGGACGAGACTTCGCAGCCGTGCTCGAAGAAATCATCAAAATCGTCGAGCCGGAAGCCCCCGGTATTGAAGTGCCTGAAAAGGGCTGGCCTACCTGGGGGGGATACCGCGATGAAGTGGACGGACGATGGAGCGTGGCTTGGCGAGTCCACGACGCGCAATACTGGGGAGTGCCCCAACGCCGTCGTCGTATCTCGGTTGTCGCAGATTTTGGAGGAGACACCGCACACGAAATACTGTTTGACCGCAAAAGCGTGTCAGGGGATATTGCGGAGAGCGGAGCGGCGGGGGAAGGATTTGCCGAAGCGGCTGAAAGAGGTTTTAATCCGGCAGTTGCAAGGAGTCTCACCGCAAGAGCAGACGGAAGCCCTTGCGCCGACAGAGGCCCCAACATCGTATGCAGTCCGCATCAGGGGGGGTGTGACGGCGGAGGAAAAGGCGCGTTAGTGCAGACGGAGAAAAGCGGAACGCTTGGTACGGGGAACGATCAGACGATTTTTACGCCCACGCCTATAAACCTAATGGTGGCTACGCGCTGCAAATCGTTAGGGCGCGGAACAGGATTTGGCGTAGGAGAACCGGGTGACCCGGCGAACACCATTTCTGCCGCACATTCGCGTGGAGTATTTGCAACGGTTATCCCCATCAACGACAAAGCTACAAGATGGCAGGGCGGCGGTGAAAGCCGCAACCACGACGGCAGCGGAAACGGTCTTGGCATCGGAAAAGAGGGTGACCCGTCCCCCACACTGACCGCCGGCGACCGCCACGGAGTAATGTGCATGACCCCGTGGGACGCGCAGAGCCAGCGTGTATACGATGGTAACGGCGTTTCGCCTACGCTTAGTTCCCGTGAAAACAGTGGTCTGAACCGCGAAGCTGTGCTATGTGCCGGGTTTAAGGCCGGGCAGGGCGCACAGGCGGGCGGCATTTGGTACGGCGAGGAAGTGTCGCCCACACTGACGGCGGTACCCAGCGGGACGAACCAAACCCCGGCAGTGGTGGTGCTGGACATGACACACGCCTGTGATGTCATCCGCGAATGCGGAGAGCGGGCCCCGGCGTTGCAAGCTCGTATGGGAACAGGTGGCAATCAAGTGCCGCTGGTGGCATACGGTATCGGCAACGGACAAGCCAACGAAGCCAGTGTTATGGCGGAGGAAGTCAGCCAAACGATGAACACCATGCACGATGCTCAAGCAATTTTATACCTGCCCAAAAGCGCGATGGAAGAAAACTGGGCAGAAAGCAAAACGAAGAACGCATTACGCGCAGGAGAAAGTAAAGTGAGCCACGCAGTCGTTTGTGAGGACGTGAGCCACGCACTGCGGGCAAATGCTGGCTGTGCGTACCGGGAGGACGCAGAGACATACTTGGTGCAGAACATGGTGGTGCGTAGATTGACACCGCTGGAATGCGAACGGCTGCAGGGATTTCCGGACGGCTGGACGGACATCGGCGACTACACCGACAGCACCGGAAAGAAGCGCAAGACCTCCGACAGCGCACGGTACAAGGCACTCGGCAACAGCATCGCGCTGCCGTTCTGGCGCTGGATGTTTGGCCGTATGGCGGACTATCTGCCGGAGGGCGCAACGCTCGGCAGTCTGTTCGACGGCATCGGCGGCTTCCCGCTGTGCTGGGAGAATATACACGGTGCCGGGACGGCAATCTGGGCAAGCGAGATTGAGGAGTTTCCGATTGCCGTGACCAAATTAAGGTTTGGAGGAGCGATTACATGAGCATCAACGAGACGTGTAGAGGTGTGAAAGGAGGACCCCATGAAACCATCGTGTGAAGAGATTGCCGCAATCCTGCGCGAATATGCAGAATGGGCCGATGCGAATATTTACGAAGTACCTATTATGCTGCCGGATGATTTGAGAACGGCGGCTGATATGCTGGAGAAAGGAGAATGGTATGGACGCTGTAAGGTTTGTGAAAGAGCAACGCCGGATGTTTGCTCGGACGGGCGAACATCCTAAGAACAGCATGTTTTACATGGACACTCCGGCAGAAGAAGTGGTCCGAGAAGTGGAAGAATGGGCAACTGCGCACCCGCGCAAGACGCGGGCTGACGAGTTTTTGGAGCACTATCCCAAGGCCAGCATGGGCGTGGCCGGGGTTTTGGATGTACCGCCCTGCTATATTGAGCCAAGTTCGCGTAGCATGTGCAGCGAGAAAGAGTGCACCGATTGCCGCCGCGAGTTCTGGATGCAGGAGGTGGAGTGAATGAACGATATCACGCGCCAGCCCTGGGCCGAATGGCTGGAAAACTCCCTGAGAATGGTAGTGGACATTGAACCGGTATGCCTGTGTATCGCAGCAACAAAGCCGGATGGGACCGTTTTTACCGGATATTACAACGCCGATGCAACGGATAAGGCCGTGTTTGCTCACAATATCCAGAGCGATGTGACCATGGATATCATCCGGGAGAACATCGGGAAAATTAAGGAGATGCTTGAGGAGAATGACGATGGATAAGCTGAAACCCTGCCCCTTTTGCGGAGACAAGGGCGTTATGCAGAGAAACGGTCATTGCTTTCGGGCATGCTGCCCAAATAGAGACTGTCCAATCGAACCGAGAACACATTGGTTTTTAAATCATCTATTAGCAATCGAGGCATGGAACAGGAGGGCTGACAATGGCAACAAAGAGAGTGTGTGACCGCTGTGGTGCGGAGATCAACCCGCCTAATTCCGTCACCTATGCTGGTATGCGGCGAGTTAAAAACGACATAAACGACAATGACTACGAGCTGTGTGTTTCGTGCGCGCACGAACTGCGGAAGTGGTTTACCGGGGAGGAGAACGAAAATGGCTGAATACATTGAGAGGGCCGCTGCTGTGAAGGTAGTTTTGCGGGAAAGAAAACCAACAAACAGCGTAGCGCAAAATCGCATGTTATCTATTATCCAGCATGATTTGTTGACAATGCGCGCCGCTGATGTGGACCCGGTGGTTTGGATCCCGGTAACAGAGCGGTTGCCGGAAGATCGTAGCGATGTCCTCGTTGTTGCTTACTGGCACGAAAGATGGGGCGTTTATATGGGCTGGTGCGCTCCCGAAAGGGCGGAATGGAGTGTTCATATCGGGATTGGAGATCGAAATGATGTCGCCGTTACGCATTGGATGCCGCTTCCAGAGCCGCCAAAGGGGGTGACCGACAATGGTTAAGGTGAAAGTATATCTTAAATCCGGACAATGCTTTGACGTTTCCGCAGAAAAGATTGTGTGCAAGTTCAACAACCTTACGGGGGAATTAACTTCGTTTAAGTATGAAGCTGCTACTGAGTTCCCAATCTATCTTGATGTTAATCAAGTCGCTGCTGTTGTACAGCTTCTGGACAATGAAAGCGGAGGTGCTGATGATGCCGAAAGTGTTGACTAACGGGGAAATTAAGGCCGGTGCATACCGGTTTAGCGACAAAAGACGCATTGCCTTATGTATAGAAGAAGGTAACGCAATCACAATTTGTGGTTATTTTACCAGCGAAGAACACGCGGAGTTTTTCATGGATAAGGTAGCGGAATGTGTTGGTCAAAACGTGGACTGCGGAGGTGCGGACGATGCGGCTGATTGATGCGGATGCGGTGAAATTCAGGGTCGAGTACGGGTATGACAATAATGGAGTTCTCCTTGTACCGTATCGAGATATAAAAAAGTCAATTGAAGCGGCAAAAACTGTGGACGCTGTGCCCGTGGTGCGGTGCAAAGATTGCGAGAACAGCTACTATGTAGTGGATGGTCTGATATGCTCATACGGCCCGTGCCTTGAATGCCATGTGCCGCCGGACTTCTGGTGCGCTTACGGCGAAAGGAGGGAGGATGCCCATGCCCAAGACTAACCCCCGCAGAATCCCCCGCACCCAGGCCGACGTAGACAAAGCCTACGGCAACGGCATTGTGGAGGGCCTGAGCCGGGGCATAGATCTGATGCTATACGTTCTGATCGATAAGCACGACGCGCCGATGGACGATGTGCAGCAGCTTGCCGGGGAGCTAAACCACGCCGCTCAGTGCGTGGCGGAAGGGTACGTTACATGGGCAGATATCCGGCAGATGCTCAAAGAGTATGGCGTAGAGTCGGCGCTGGAATAGGAGGTGCTACATGAGCAACAAATACTCGCTCCCCTACGATATCCGCATGGAATGTATCGCCTACGTCAGGGGCTATCCCCGCCGGGTCCGCGCGTACAATGCGGCCCGAGAAGAAGTGCTGGAGTCGTCGGCTTATGCCATGTCTGGTATGCCGCATAGCCCCGGCACCAGTAGGATAGCGGAACGCAAGGCGGAACGGCTGGCAACCATAGAGAACTGGCCGGAGACGAAGAAGATGCGGGCCGTGGAATACGCCATGGACAACGTAGGCCGGGATATCGCCAACGAGAACGTGCGGCGCAAGTTGGTATGGGCGATCATGCGAAACTGCGACAGTCAGAAACGATACCCCATTGAGATGATATCCCCGGCCGGGATAAGCCCACGCACATTCCGGCGGCAAAAAGATAAATTCCTGTGGCTGATTGCGCAAAACGCAAAAATTATTGAAAATGTGGCCCCAAACCATGTTCCAGGTGGTGTAAAATAGTATCATCGGAGAGTGGAACCAATCAGCCCACGACCCGAAATTTCATTTTTATCCTCTTTTTTCTTTCCTCCATAGGTTAAGGCACAGCTGGTAATTGGTGCTTCCGCGCAAGCGGCCTCGCAAGAGCGTTGCCGGCATGCAGACACTCACGGGATATCTCGCGGGTGTCTGCTTTTATGCGGGTGTAGCCAAAAGGTAAGGCACGGGACTTTGACTCCCGTATGTGCTGGTTCGACTCCAGCCGCCCGTTCCAAAATCAAAAGATATAGGGGGTGCTCTATGGGAATCGAAATTTGCCCGATGACGCTCAAAGAAGCCAATGCTTACGTTGCAGAACACCACAGGCATCACAAGCCGACGGTTGGGCACAAGTTTAGCATTGGATGCACCGACGGAGAAAAAATCGTGGGCGTCGCTATTGTGGGGAGGCCCGTATCCCGGTATTTAGATGACGGGAAAACTCTCGAAGTAAACCGGCTATGCACGGACGGGACGCATAACGCATGCTCTATCCTCTACGCGGCGGCGTGGAGAGCTGCAAAGGCTATGGGCTATAAGCGAATAGTTACATATATCCTGGAAAGTGAGAGCGGTGCAAGCCTCCGGGCTGCTGGATGGGAATGCACGGGAGAAGCTGGCGGACTGCGATGGACTGGAAAACGGAAGCCGAAAGAGGACCTGTGCCCGGCACAAATGAAGAAAAGGTACGAAAAGACGGTGTGATGAAGTGGGAGCACCCCCAGAGCTTCTGCATAACACAGCCCCTCTGCGGGCATACAGAAACACATAGGAGTGCCCAATTGGGCGGGTGAACTTGTGCCATACATAGCGCAGAGGTGGGAGCGCGGCACATAAACAGGAGAAGTTATGAAAATCGTTAAGCACGGGAACCGAGATAAATTTGCCCGGGCAGAATGCCCAACGTGCGGGTGCGTATTCGAGTTCAATACGTGCAAAAAGGTTGAACGCGACTACATGACCGGGAGAACGATTGTGCGACAGGCAGATGCGCATGTCATGTGCCCGGAGTGTAACGAACTTTTTGAAATCACCCCAAATATGTTAAGACGGGAAGAAGGTGACATAGATGGCAAGTAAAATCACGCAAGCTATGAGAGAGCAAGTCCTTGCCGACTATGACGCATGCAAGCATATAGCGACTGTGGCAAAACAGAACGGGCTTTCTGAGCCGACTATCCGCAAGATCATCGTGCAAGAACGCGGAGAGAATGCCATCTCACACACCAGGGGTGCGGCATCAGCGTCTGTTACGGCCAGGTGTACTGCAACAAATAAAGAGATTTCACAAATTGTTAGGGAGTCATTCCAATACTTCAAAAGGTCGTGCGTAAAAACTGATGAGGAATGCGCCGATAAGCTTAACGACTATTTCAAGCAGTGTGTAGAGGAAGGACAAATCCCCACGGTGGAGGACATGTGCCTCGCTCTCGGTGCCGTAACTCAAACTGTTTTGGACTGGCAAAAGGGATCGTTGGGCCCCGTGAGAGCTGGCATGATAAAAAAAGCCAAACAAATTTTGGCCGGAATCGATGCAAAACTGGTTTCTCAGGGTAAAATTCCGCAGATTACGTACATTTTCCGCGCAAAGAACTTTTTCGGCATGACCGACAAACAAGAGGTCGTTCTCACGCCCAACAATCCCCTTGGGACAGAAACACCGCCCGAAGAACTTCAGAAGAAGTACATCGAAGCGGCGTCTTGCGACTATGAAAATTGATTTTTTTAGCGACTATTCAGCAACTTTCGGAGTAGGGGCAGCGATTTCCCCGGGTTTATACACGGTTTAGCGACTATCAGCGACTTTCACGCAAAATTGGGCGACTTTCGCAGCGACTTTCGGCACGAAGCTGCCAGATTGAGCGCATGCGCACAGCCGCTTGCCCCGCTCCTCGTCGTTTTTGCCCTCCACGCCCTGAGCCGGATAGCGCACTGTATCGCCCGGGGTTAGGCCCTGCACCACAGCGCGTCGCATTGGCGATGGTACCCCAATACCACCAAACAGCAAAAGCCCGCAAAACGCCATTAAAACGCCCTTGCGGGCAAAAGCAAAAAATAACCGCCCCGGAGCTATTCCGGGGCGGCCTGTTACCGCGAAGGTCATCTGCAGAGATACTGCCGGATGCAGTATTGCGTACTGCAATGGCAGGGTAGCAGCACATACAGTTGCCCCTTGCGGGTGCCTCCGGCAGTCCGTACCGGCTGCGCGTCGGGGTCTGCCAGGCGGCTAACGTATCCGCGCTGGTACTTGGTGTCTGCCGTCTTATATCCGGCCTTGATAGCGTCAACATATGTCATGGTGATATATCCTTTCCGGGGCTTTGCCCCTGTCAGATGGTTAATTACTTGGATTTGCGGACCACGTCGGCCAGGACGGCCAGCGGAAACCAGATGATCAGCAACAAGATAGATAGCAATCCGGCACCCCCTCAAGGCCGACCAGCCGGGACGGCGGCCCGGATCGCCCCATACATCCGGCGAAAAGCCTGATGCAATGCCCTGGCCTGCACATCAAGCCATTCTTCCCGGCTGTTCGGTCTGCGCACCCCGTTACGGGTGCGCTCGAGTTCTGAGGGGGCGCAGAGGGCGGCGGCGATGTCCCCATCATACACAAAGGCGGAGCCGCCCCAGCTGTATTCGCTCCAGTCCCGCGCGCCGTTCAGTGCTACGGCCTCGGCGGTTGCCCATGTCCCGAGATCGTCGGCGGAGATATAACCGTCTTTGTAGTAGTCCGCGATCTGCTGCAGCATATCCACGGCATAGGCTGTAACGCCCCGGCTCCATGCGCTGCGGTCCTTGCGCTGCTGTAGTGTCTGCATTGCACTTGCAAGTACTGCGGTGATCTCCTCGGCGTGGATGTCGTATAGGTGGGCACAACCGTTTGCAAAGCTCTTCGAGCTCGCCCCGGACATTTCCCCGGTTTTGGCGCTTCCGGCCCACTTGTCAACAGTGGATACAGTATAACGGGCATTTTCTTTCAGTTCTCCGATTTTGAAATTGTAAGACATAGTAACTCCTCCCGGCCTTGCTGGCCTACCTGGTCTGGTGTGGGGGGCGTACCCGCATTGCTTGACCGGCGGCGGGTGCGCTCCGCTGCTGTACGGATACCATTATATCAGATTATATGTAATTGTCAATAGCAAAATCATGATTTTGCGTAATTTGCGGAGACGGGGACACGCGCCACGTGACCGGGGCGGGGGATATAGAGCGCGGGAGCGGGGCCGGGTAAGCCCCAAAATGCCCGAAAAAAATAAAAGAGAAAAACAAAAAGGCGGCTTGACATTTACGTTTACTGTGTGATACAATAACCGTAGAAGCCAATCCAATTTTGGATTGACCCCAAAGGAGGAGAGCCGTATGAAAAACGTGGTTGCATATATCCGCGTGAGCACAGACGGGCAAACCGGAGAAGATAAGTTTGGGCTGGACGTGCAGCGTGAACAGATAGAGGAATACTGCCGCAAGAACGACATGAACATCGTGCGTTGGTTTTCCGACGAGGGAGAGAGCGGCGCAAAGTACCGCCCCGGGTTCGACGAGATCGTTTACGGAGACGTGAACAACCCTCCTTACGAAGCTGTCGTGGTTGCGAAATCTGACCGGGTGGCCAGAGACATCAACATATACTTTTACTACCAGGGCGCACTGCTGCGCAAAGGCATTGAGCTAATCAGCATCTGCGAGGACTTCGGGCAATTTGGTGTATTTGCCGGGATGCTCAAGGCGTTCACACTGACGTGCGCCGAAATGGAGAGAGACAACATCAACAAGCGCACGAGTGCTGGCAGAGCAGTTAAAGCCTCCCGTGGCGGCTATTCTGGCGGTCGAGCACCTATGGGGTATGAAGTTCGAGGTGGTGCGCTCTGCATCAACGAGAAAGAAGCGGCTGTTGTCCGGCGGGTATTTGAGCTTCGGGACGGCGGCGTGACGCTTAATGGAATCGTGGACATCCTCAACAAGGACGGGTATACCACCCGGAACGGGAAGCCGTTCGTTATCAGCACGGTGCAAAGTATCGTGAACAACCGGAAAACTTACGAGGGATTTTACCGGTACGGTAAAAACAAGGAATGGGTTAAGGGCCAGCACGAGCCGATTCTGGCAACGGGCGCGAGATGAAGTAATTCCCCCGGCCACCCGGGAGAAAATAAATGTGGAGGAAAAGGAAAATGGAGGAGGAGAAAAAGCACAAAAAACTAAAAGGCTGGCAAATTGTACTCATCGTAATGGGCGCATTGATGGAGTTTCTGGCTCTGCTTGCGTCTATAGAAAACAGGGACCCCGAGATGTTTCTGGCATGGACATTCATGCTGGGCTTCCTGGGCGGAATTGCGTGGACAATTGTAAACGCGGTCAAGCGACGTAAAGTCGCAAATCCCTTGATTGTCACCGCAGTTTGTTTCTGCGCGTTCATCGCGGCGGCGCTAATCTTTTCTGATGGGGAGACACCGCCGGAACAGCCGGGCAAGCCCGCCGTTGAGGAGCCAACCAAGGTAGAAGAGCCGAAGCAATCAGACGAAGAAAAGCCTTGTGAGCACAAGTGGGTGCTGGTGGACAGCGTGGCTGCCACGGAAGAATCCGAAGGATACGAGGAATACAAGTGCGAGTCTTGCGGAGAAAAGGACATTAAGAAGACCCCGAAGCTCGAACATGTAGTTACGTTCGAGGAAGTCTACCGTGCGTATAAGGAAAACGAGCTTGCGGCAGACGAAAAGTATAAGGGCAATCGTTACAAGGTTACAGGGCAGATAACTGGCCTTTCGAGCAGCGGCTTGCTTAACCTGACGGGAGGCGCGACGCTGACTATGCAGACAAACGTTGGCGGAACGATCGTGATTTATATAGCCGAATTTGAAAAAGACCAAGAAGATGCGCTCAAGCAAATCAAGGTTGGAGACACGATAACGCTCGAGGGAACGTGTGGAAGCTCGGGGTATTGGTACGATTGTGAACTTGTAGGATAACCAAGTAAATAAAAGAGACGAGTTCTTTCGGGAACCCGTCTCTTTTTATGCAAAAATGGAGGCCGCATGGACTACGCAAAACTATCAGAACGCATAAAACAGCATATTGCGCGGAATCCGTCCGACCACGTGCCGTACATGGACCTTCTATCCGTATGCCGACAACTGGAACCGGATGATTTCACTTTGGCCCATGAACTGAGCAAGGAATTGCGAAAACTGAGTTCTGCGGCCCTGCACAAGTGCAGCGCAAATGCGGCGGATTCTTTGTTTGACGTGTACAAAAAGGCCATGTGCTTTGACGCACCGCACGATTTCGACACGTTTCTGCTGTACATCGAGATGAACCGCAAACCGGAGAAGAAGTTCTATGCACCGCGAAGACATTATCTGCGGCCTATAGTGGCGGCGTATCAGGAGGTTTTGGACGGAAAACTGCGGCTGTTGACGCTGTCGATGCCCAAACGCGCCGGAAAATCCCAGTTGGGCATCAATTTCGTCAATTTTCTGTCTGGGCGGGAACCGGACAAGTCGTCCCTAATGGAAGGGACGGGGGACGACCTGGTGAAAAGCTTTTATTCCGGGTGCCTGGAGTATCTGCAAACGCCAAATGAATATTTATTCTATGATGTTTTCCCCAATTCCCCGTTGGTGCAGACCAATGCGGACACAAAGATACTGAATCTGCGGTCAAAGTCCCGTTTCCCCACAGTCATGTGTCGATCTATTGACGCAAGACAAGTGGGCTTGTCGGAGGCTACGAACGTCCTATATCTGGATGACTGCGTAGAGGGACGCGAGGAAGCAAAAAACCGCCAGAGACTGGACGATAAGTGGGAGGTCATATCCGGTGATATTTTGGGCCGAGCCATTGAGGGAACACCCATTGTCGCCACGGGGACCCGATATTCCCTGTATGACCCAATCGGCCACCTACAAGAGGAAGCGCAAAAAGGCGGCTGGGCGTGGAAAGCCATTGAAATACCGGCACTTGATCCCGTTACGGACGAAAGTAACTACGAATACGAACGGGACGGGAAAAAGGTGTTTACCACAGCATATTTCCGCGAACAGAGGGACCTTTTGAGTGCGGAACAGTTTGAAAGTGAATTCCAACAGCAGCCCTTTGAAGCAAAGGGGCTGCTTTTTAACAAGGATGAGCTGAATTATTTCTTTGAACTCCCAACAGTCCGTGATCCGGACGCCGTTATTGCCGTGTGCGACACCGCAGAAAGCGGAAGCGACAGCACCGCCCTTCCCGTCGCGGCGCTGTACGGGGATGAAGTGTATATCGTGGACGTGGTGTTTGATGATTCTCCGCCGGACGTCACAAAGCCGGAATGCGCCAGGTGCCTGATCGACAACCGCGTTGCGGACGCGCTGTTTGAAAGCAACAACGCGGGCATGTATTACGCCAGAGACGTTGCGGAAATCGTCCGGCAGCGTGGATATAGCGTTGGGATACGCACAAAAAGGACCATTTCCAACAAACAAACGCGAATTGAATTTGCGTCCGACAACATCAAGAAACACTTCTGGTTCAAGCATCCGTCCACCTATAAACGGGGCAGCCAGTACTTCAATTTCATGAAGGAAGTCACCACTTACACCCGGAGCGGCAAAGTGCCGCACGATGACGCGCCGGATGCTTTGTCCCTGCTGGAAAACGAAATCCGGATGCGAGTGGGCGGCAAAGTGGAAGTGTTCAAGCGGCCATTTTAAGGGGGTGTGCCAATGAATCTTTTTGGTCGGAAGGTTATTTACACGGACGTTGAGCACGTCACCCGGGGAAACGTGGTGGATGTTTTGCAAAAGGCTATGCCCATCCACCAGATGAACCGGGCGGACATTGAATATCTTTACAGGTATTACAAGGGAGACCAGCCCATTTTGGGAAGGGTAAAGGACGTCAGACCGGAAATCAACAACAAGATCGTTGTGAACCGGGCGAACGAGATTGTTTCGTTCAAGGTTGGGTATCTTCTGGGTGAGCCTGTGCAGTACGTCAGCAGGGGGAACGATGAATCCGTCGCTGAGGGCGTGTCCAAGCTCAACGATTATGCGCTTTCGGAAGACAAGGCCGCCAAGGACAAGGAGCTGGCGGACTGGTTCCATATTTGCGGCACGTCTTACCGCATGATTCTGCCGGACAGAATGGCGGACGTGGAGGAAGATGAATCGCCGTTTGAGATTTTTACACTGGACCCGCGCAACACCTTTGTGGTGTACTCCAGCGGGCTGGGGCACCGGCCCATTCTGGGCGTGACGTATGTGCAGAAAGAGGACAACACCGTTGTTTTCTGCTGCTACTCCGAGGATATGTATTTCGAGGTAACGGAAACCTGGGATGTGAAAGCGGAGCCGCAGATATTGGGCATTCCAATTATCGAATACCCATCCAATGAAGCCCGGCTGGGCGCTTTTGAGATCGTGCTCCCCCTTCTGGACGCTATCAACAACGTCCAATCCAATCGCATGGACGGCGTGGAGCAATTTGTCCAGGCGCTGATGCTGTTCCACAACGTGGACATTTCGTCCGAAGATTACAAGAATCTGAGGGCAGAAGGCGCTATTAAGTTCAAGGACATTGACCAGACGCTCCCGGCTGACGTTGGGTACCTGACGGCGGAACTGAACCAGACGCAGACCCAAACCCTGACGGATGACATGTACGACACCGTTCTGACGATTTGCGGAATGCCAAACCGGAATGGAGGATCCTCAACCAGTGACACCGGGTCTGCGGTCATTATGCGCGACGGATGGTCGTCGGCAGAGGCGCGGGCAAAGGACTCCGAACAGATGTTCAAACGGTCCGAAAAGCAGTTTCTGAAAATCGCCATCAAAATCTGCAATAATCTGCGGGCACTTTCGCTAAAAATGTCCGCCTTGGAAATTCGGTTTACGCGCCGAAACTACGAAAATATCAGCGAAAAGGCCAGTGTTTTGGTAGCCATGCTGAACAACGGGAAAATTGCCCCCCAACTGGCATTTACGCACTGCGGCATGTTCTCCGATCCTCAGCTTGCGTACAAAATTAGCGCGGAATATGCCGAAAAGCAAGAAGAAAAGCAAGAAGAAAAGCAAGAAGAAAAGAAACTATCGACAGGGAAGTCGTTAAAACGCAACGGGGAGACAACCTCGGAAAAAACAGAAAACGGTGCGGAGGGAACCGCCGAAAAAACGCAGGAGGTATCAACATGAAAATCGACACCAGCAGAATCGAAGGTTACGCAGATATGTCCACCGAGGACAAGCTCAAGGCCCTGGAAGGCTTTGAGTATGAGGACAACGCCGCAGAGCTTTCTCGGCAGAAGAACGCTATTTCCAAGGCAAACTCCGACGCCGCCCAGTGGAAAAAGAAGTACAACGACATGCTTTCCGAGGACGAGCGCAAGAAGCAGGAGCAAGCCGATAGCATTGCCGCCATGCAGATGGAGCTTGACGAGCTGAGAACGGCAAAGACCGTTTCTGAGTACAAGGCCAAGTTCGTGGCGCAGGGCTATGAAGAGGACCTGGCAGATGACACTGCCAAAGCTCTGGCGGCTGGTGATTCTGCAAAGGTTTTTGCGAACCAGCAGAAGTTCTTGGACGAGTATGCCAAGAAGGTAAAGTCCGACATCCTCAAGGGCACTCCCGCGCCGCACGGCGGTGCCGGTCCCGTTGGAGTTGATTACGACAAGAAGATCGAGGAGGCGCGTGCAAGCAAGAACTATGCGGAAATCGCTTATTACACGCGCCTGAAGGCACAGGAAGAATCCGCAAATAACAAATAAAAGGAGTTAAGACATGGCAGATACTTTTGCTACCAGCTTTGCAACGCTGAACTATTCCGGCATGCTCTTTAACAAGGGCAATACCAAGACCCCCCTGAGTTCCATTATCGGTTCCCGGGCTAAGGTGACGAACCACGTAGAGTTTGTTACCGGCCAGGAGTACACCACCGGCGGCGGAGAACAGCCCGCCATCTCCGAGTCTGCGTCTTTGACCGCTCCCGATGCTTCTATTGTGACCCGGGAGCAGCAAACAAACGTTACCCAGATTTTCCATGAGGCTGTCGGCATCTCCTATGCCAAACAGTCCAATATGGGCACCCTGTCTGGCCTGAACGTGGCTGGTCAACAGGCAAACCCCATTAATGAGCTGGACTTCCAGGTGGCCGCCAAGATGCAGAAGATCAACCGCGACATTGAATACACGTTCATCAACGGCGTGTACAACAAGGCCACCGATGACACCAAGATCAACAAGACCCGTGGACTTGTCGCCGCAGTCACCACAAACGTCACGGCCATGGCCAGCAAGCCTCTGGGCCTGTGGGATATCGCCGACATGGTGAAGAAGATCTATGGCCAGAACGCTCCCACGGATGGCCTTTGCCTGTGGTGTGACGCTGTGACCATGTTCCAGGTCAACGCCGACGCTGTTCAGAATGGACTGACCGTGGTTCCCGCTTCGCGCGAAATCAACGGTATTTCTCTCTCCAGCGTGGTTACTCCTTTGGGCGTGGTGTACCTGTACCTTGGCGAGTGCCTGCCCGCCGGCACCGCTCTGCTGCTGAACCTGGATGTTATTTCCCCCGTGTTCCAGCCTGTGCCCGGCAAGGGCAACTTCTTCCTGGAACAACTGGCCAAAACCGGCGCGGGCGAGAAGTATCAGCTGTTCGGTCAGATCGGCCTTGACCATGGCCCTGAGTGGTATCACGGCAAGTTTACCGGCATTGCCACCACCTTCACCAAGCCCACCTACAGCCGCAGCGTGTTCATCGCCAACGACGCCAGCAATCCCGTTAACACCAAAGCTGTCACCGGCTGATCTGGAGGTATGAGATGCGCGACGAAGAAAAACTGGCCATGCTGGGAGACATGACCGGAGAGACAAGCGAATCGATTCTCTCTGCGTATCTGAATATTGCAGCCAGCAAGATTCTCCGCAGAGCGTTTCCGTTCGGGACAGATTCTACTGCTGTCCCCGCATGCTACGAGATCAACCAAATTGAGATCGCCGCATATCTCATCAACAAGCGCGGAGCAGAGGGGGAAACAGCGCATAGCGAAAATGGCGTTTCCAGGTCTTATGAGGGCGGCGACGTGCCGCCTTCTCTTATGCGGGAAATCGTGCCGTTTGCGGCCACCATGTGAGGTGCAAGGATGAAAATCATGAACCGAAACAAAAGGCCGTTCTGGTATCTTTTGTACCAAGGGACAGAGCTGGGGAAGGACGCTGGTGGCTACGAAACCGGCGAAAAAAGCGTGAAATATGCGGGCCCGGTGAAAATGGAAGCCAATATCTCCCCGGCTGCTGGGTATGCTCAGATTCAGCAGTTTGGGCAGTTCATCTCCTATGACAAGGTGATTATCACAGATGATATGACCTGCCCAATTGACGAAAACGCAGTACTTTTTATCGACAAAAAGCCAGAATATAAAGACGGAAGGCCGCTTTATGACTACGTTGTAAAGCAAATTGCCAAGTCTCTGAATTTGGTTTCCATCGCCGTCAGCAAGGTGAATGTATCGTGAAAAGGACTGTAAAGACGGCGCTGTCCGCTGCGGGCATTCAACGGATGATTGACGTAGTCGAGGATTACCGGACGTGGCTGGAGGACCGGGCAAACGCGCTTCTCCGAGAGCTTTCTTCCATGGGGTATGATATCGCATCCGCAAAATTTGAGTCTGCCGTATACGACGGGACAAACGACGCGAATGTAAAAATCGAAGAACGGGACGGACGCACGGCGGCGGTAGTAGCTGTCGGGGCGTCCGTCCTGTTTATTGAATTCGGCACTGGCGTTATGTACCCGGACAACCACCCGGAAGCTGCGCGAAACGGCATGGTTCGCGGCGCTTACGGAAAGGGTCACGGCAAGCAAAGGACGTGGGGCTACTACGGGGACCCCGGAACAAACGGAGTTGAGAAAACGAACCCAAAAACCGGCAATACGGTGGTTCTTACTCACGGCAACCCGGCCAACATGTCCATGTACGACACGGTAAAAGATCTTTCAGACAGGCTCCCAGCCCTGGTCAAGGAGGTGTTCCGATGATCGACATTGAAAGCAAGGTGTATACGCCAATCGCGGAACAGCTCCGCGAGAAATACCCGGGTATTGACGTGGCCGGGGAGTATATCAATGCGCCCCCCAAATTCCCACATGCCAGCATTGTGGAGCAGGACAATTACGCCGCCGCAAATCGTTTAGATTCATCCGAAAGCGAGAGATATTCCGTACTGATGTACGAGGTAAACGTTTACTCCAACAAAACTGGCGGGAAAAAGAGTGAATGCCGTTCCATCATGGCAGACATCGACAGGATGATGTATGCGCGTAACTTCACAAGGATTTCCATGTCCCCGGTCCCAAACATGGAAAACGCCTCTATCTACCGTCTTGTTGCCAGATACAGGGCGGAAACAGACGGGGCCACTATTTTCAGACGATAACAGAAAGGAATGATGACCTATCGCTATCTCTACCTACAAGGTTTTCCTGATGCACAAAGATACCAGCGCTGCGTCGTGGTCGAAGCTGATCGACATCAAAGAGTTCCCCGATCTGGGTGGCGACCCCGACATGCTGGAAACCACCACGCTTTCCGACAAGATGCAGACCTTTATCGCGGGCATCCAGTCCATGGACGGCCTGTCCTTCACCGCCAACTACACCTTGGCCGATTATAAGGCGCTCAAGGCGCTGGAGGGCAAGCAGGAGGATTACGCCGTATGGTTCGGAGGAACCGAAAGCGCGGGAACGCTGACTCCTTCCGGTACGGACGGCAAGTTCAGCTTTAAGGGCGAGTTGTCCGTGTACCCCACCGGCGGCGGTGTCAACGAAGTTGTGGGCATGGCTATCACCATCGCCCCCTCGACCGTAATCAACCTGGAGAACGAATAAGGAGGAAACAGAACATGGCAAAGACGCTTACTGTTAAGGACCCCGTGACTGGCATTGCGTACACCCTGGAATATACTCGCAAGACCGTGGAGCTGATGGAGAAAGAAGGGTTTGTTGCGACCGAAGTCGAAAGCAAGCCCATGACCAGTCTTCCCGCTCTGTTTGCTGGAGCTTTTAAAGCTCATCATCGGTTTGTTACGCGCGATGTGATCGACAAGATTTACGCGGGTATGTCCAAGAAGGACGAACTGATCGGCAAGCTGGTTGAGATGTACAACGAACCCATCGTCGCCTTGCTGGACGAGCCTGTGGAAAGCAAGGAAAACCCTACCTGGACGGCGAACTGGTAAACGAGTCGCCGTCGAATAAAGCGGGGGAGCCAATCCCCCGCTATTCCGATAAATTCTATGAGCTGTTTCCATATTATCTGGCCATTGGCATGACCTATAGCCAGTATTGGGACGAGGACTGCGAACTGGTCAAATATTACAGGGAAGCAGCGAAGATTAAACGCGATTTGACAAATCAAACCGCATGGCTGCACGGTGCATACATTTATGAAGCCGTGGCGGACTTAGCACCCATTCTCCGCATGGGCGGCAAGAAAGGTACCAGGCCAAAGCCGTACCGTGATTCCCCATACGACCTGTATGCACAGAGCGAAAAGCCCAAAAACCAGGAGCAAGGCGACAAGAAGGCGCGGTCCGTCATGGAGATGTTTATGATCGCAAATAACAAACGATTCGAACAAGGGGGTGGTAAGGATGGCGGATAATGTGGAAATCCAGGGTATTGAGTTTCAAATTAAGGAAAACAGCGACAGTGCTGTAGCGTCCCTGGAAAAGCTGCAAAATACCCTGGTTCGTCTGAAAACGGCCACATCCGGGGGCGTGTCGGCTTTGCGCACTACTGCCAGGCAGTTGGACTCCTTGAACAAGGCCCTGGAGAACACCAGCGCAGATAAGATTCAGAAGATCCGGTCCTTGACCAGCGGACTGAAAAGCCTGAGTGAGGTCAGCGCCGTCAAAATCTCCAGTTCCGTGCCGAACCAAATCGCCGCACTATCTACGGCGCTGAGCCAAATCAAGACAACGGACGGCGATAAGCTGATTGCCCTTGCAAACGGTATGCGCCCGCTTTCCGAACTGGGTCGTTCCCGTCTCACATCGTTTATTAGCCAACTCGGAAAACTCCCGGAGGTCATGCATGAGCTTGATGCGGCGGACTTGGATAAGTTTAACCGCCAAATGAAAGAGCTTGCGGCGGCGATTCGCCCGTTGTCTGACGAGATGCAGCGGCTCGGAACGGGATTTGCTGCGCTACCCGCCAGACTCCAGCGGGCCATTACGATGGTGAACCAGTACAACACCGCCGTGCAGCGCGGGACGCGCAGAACGAGCATGTTCAGTAGAGCTACGGGCATGATTCGGTTCGGAATTTTGTATGCTGGGCTGCGGCGCGTGGTGGGACTTATCGGAACGGCTATCACGGAATCCAACACGTACCAGGAGGGCCTGAACCTGTTCAGCGTCGCACTGGGTAAATACGCAAAGGAAGCGCAAAACTACGCAGAAAAAGTATCTTCTGTGATGGGCATCGACCCGGCGCAGTGGATGCGGAACCAGGGCGTGTTCCAGACGCTTCTGACTGGATTTGGCGATACAGAAGACCGGGCATACACCATGAGCAAAAACCTGACACAGTTAGGCTATGACCTGTCCTCTTTCTTCAACATCTCTATTGAGGACTCCATGCAGAAGCTGCAATCCGGCATTGCAGGCGAACTGGAGCCACTGCGAAGATTGGGCTATGACCTGTCTGTTGCGCGATTGCAGCAGGAAGCGCTAAATCTTGGTATTACCAAGAGCGTTTCCGCCATGAATCAGGCGGAAAAAGCAGAACTGCGGTACTACGCTATTATGACACAGGTGACTACCGCACAGGGAGACATGGCCCGAACCCTGGAAGCTCCTGCGAACCAGCTGCGTGTGCTTAGAGCAGAAATCACTCAGGTGTCCCGTGCAATCGGCAATCTGTTTATCCCGATTCTGACTAAAGTTCTGCCTTATGTCATTGCGTTTCTTCAAATTGTCCGCGAGTTAGCGAACGCGCTGGCTAAACTGTTCGGGTTTGAGCTTACGGACGTTGACTGGGATGGTGTGAATCGTGGAGCTGTTGCCGCCGGGGAGCTTTCGAACAACATGGACGCAGCGGTAGATGCTGCCAAGGAGTTCAAGCGCTACACCATGGGCTTTGACGAGTTGAACATCTTACCTTCCAACACGGGTTCTTCCGGCAAAACGGATGCTGGCATTACCGGCTCTGGTGGACTCGGGATTGATTTGCCCGAGTACGATTTCCTGGCTGGGGTCGTGAGCAGAAACGTTGAACAGGTTAAGGCAAAGCTCAAAGAACTGTTGCCGCTGGCCATTGCTGTTGGAGCGGCTTTTTCGGGATGGTCCATCGCTAAAGGCATTCTTCCTGCGATTACCGCAATCTCCGGGAAGCTTGCAACACTCATCCCCATGGCCGGAACGATTGGTACAGGAATGCTCGCCGCCGGAGTTGGCATGATTATTGCCGGGCTACCGACGTACTTGGTATCTGTATACGACGCCATTAAAAACGGGCTTAATTGGTTGAATGGAGTGCTTATTCCTCTGGGCTCCACCATGGCGGGTGCCGGTGTGGGTGCAATCATCGGGTCGCTTGGCGGGCCTATCGGTATGGGAATTGGTGCTCTGATCGGACTCGCCGTCGGGGCGCTGACCGACCTTGCAATCTGGATAGTGCAGAATTTCGGCAATGAAATAGCTGGGTTCTTTACGAACATTTGGGAATGGTTTGACGGGAAAATCATCCAGCCGGTAGTTAGTGCATTGAGCACTGCTGCAAACTGGGTGTGGGAGAAAGTCATTTCGCCGATCATTGAGTTCTTCCGCCCCGTTGCTGAATCTGTGGCGGATGTTGCGACACACATCTGGAATAACGCGGTGGAAATTGTCTCCGGAATCATTGAGGGCGTCAAAACTATCTGGAATAAAATTAAAGAAATCTCTCTAAAAGTCGTGGAAGTCCTCGCCGCAGCGGGGACTGCGTTCTACACCTATGTCATCGTTCCAGTAACCGGCTGGGTGAAGGAACACGTGATCGATCCGCTGAAAAAGGCCGCAACATGGGTGTACGACACGGTCATTAAACCGATAGTTGGCTTTTTCTTGGCAAAGCTCACCTTGATAAGAGATACAGCCGTCAAAATCTTTAAGGGGATTTGGACGACGGTATCCGATTTCGCCTCTGGCATTTTCAAGGGCGTAATCAACGGAATCTTTTCCACGATTGAGCGAACGATTAACGGATTCATACGAATGTTGAATCTGGCAATCGGGCTAATCAACAAAATCCCTGGAGTAAGTATCACGAAAGTCGAGCCGATTTACATTCCGAAACTTGCCGAGGGCGGTTTCCCCAACGAGGGACAGCTGTTTGTCGCCCGTGAAGCTGGCGCGGAGATGGTGGGCAACATCGGCAGACGCACTGCCGTTGCAAACAATGACCAAATCGTTTCCGCCGTGTCTGACGGCGTGTACCGCGCTGTAATGTCCGCTATGTCCAATAAGGATGGAGTGTCCGGGGATATCAACATTACTATCAATATGGACGGCGACGTGGTGTATCGCAACGTCGTAAAGAAAAACAAAGAGGTGGTCCGGGCAACCGGCAAATCTCCTCTGTTCGCGTAAGGAGGGCACATGGCAATCATCACGGTAAAAAAGAAAGACGAGACCACAGTGCCGCTCCCTGACCCCAAATCTTTTTCCTGGGGCTTGCAGGACGTAGATGCAGACGGCTCCGGAAGGAACCAGAATGGTGATGCGTTTCGCGACAGGGTGGCCAGGAAACGGAAGTGGACCATGGAATGGCCCCCCCTGACTGCTAAACAATGCTCCACAATCCTGAAAGCCATCACGGACGTATTTTTCCAGGCGACAGGGCCAGATGCAGAAGACGGCACGAACCGCACCATGACATGCTATGTTGGCGACCGGACTACTCCCATGTATTCTTGCATCGATGGGGAATGGAGATGGGAAAGTCTGTCCATGAACTTCGTGGAGAGGTGACGCCATGTACAATGTCTCCACCGCGTTTCACACCGCATTTGCGGATTATGGCCGCGAGATCAAGGCCAAGGTGATTTTTAACGGGCAGACGGAGCTTGACGGAAACTATGTGCAGGAGATCACCGCCACACCGGCGTTTGATTCTTCAGACGGCATTTCCGTCGGCTCTGCCTGCTCCGGGCGGTGTAAAATCCGCATTTACAAGCCAGATGAGCCGTTGCAATTGTCCGGTGGGTACTTTGTGCCGTATATCGGCATCTACGTTCCTGGTGGTGATACAGGCACAACAGCCATCGCCGGTCAGGCTGTGGCCGGTAAGGCAATCTCCGGTGTAAGCGCCGCAGCGTCTGGGGTGGAATATGTCCCCCTGGGCCGATACTACATTCCCGCAGACGGCGTGGAAAATTTGGTGTATGGCTGGGAAATCACCGGCTACGACCAAATGGCATCCTTGACGGAGCAGTACACCCCGCAAATCGAGTTCCCCGCCACACCAGACGCTATGCTGACGGACTTGTGTGCGCAAAGCGGCCTGACTCCCCCAACGGTGATTTTCCCGGATATGGCAATCGAGTCTGTGTTTGGGGGGACCATCCGACAGCAGCTGGGGTGGCTGGCTGGACTGTGCGGACAGTCCGCGCACTTCGACAGAGACGGCAATCTGGTGTTCAAGTGGTACTCAAAAACCACCTTCCAGGTTAGCCGGGAGCAGCAGTACATGTCCGGCCTGACCCGCACGGCAGACGGTCTGTACACGGTATCCAGTCTCACCACCGGGACGGAAGATGAACCCATTACATCCGGCACCGGCCTGGGGATTACGTCCACAAACCCCTACATGAATCAGGCCGTTGCAGACCTGATTCAGCCGGAGGTAGAGATATCTTTCCAGCCCTGCGACGTAAAATGGCGCTGCGACCCGTCTGTTGAGGTGGGCGACGTTATCCAAGTGGAGGGTGACACCGGCGAATGGCTGGACGTGTGTGTTATGGAGCAGGAAATCCACCTGTACGGCGGCCTGTCCTCTACGATGCACAGTTACGCCCCACAGGACGCGGATTACGCCATGGAAAGCCCCACAGAGCAGCGCATTAAGCGGGCTTATGAGGGCCTTACCAAGGCCATGCAGAACGCTACGCAAAAGATCATCGGGGCAAAGGGCGGGTATTATGAACTGACTCTGGACGAACAGGGTTTTCCCATCGGGTGGACCCTGCGAGATACGCCCACCATTACGCCCAATACCCGGATGTGGATTATGTCCACAGGTGGTCTGGGCTTCTCCAAGGACGGCGGTACGACCGTCTCTGGCGTGGCTCTGACGATGGACGGTGCGGTAAACGCTGATTCTATTACGGCGGGGCAAATGTCCGCTGAACGGGTGACTATCAACGGCCAGACGCTTTCGGACTTCATCGAGGCGGGAATTGACGATGACGGTCATCCGGTGCTGCGTATCGGTTCTTCTGCGTCGGAAATTGTCCTAAAGGAATACAACGACAAAATCGGATTCTACGATACTTCCGGGACCCTTCTGGCGTACTGGAACAACAACAGCTTTGAGCTGGTGGAACTGAGCAAGTTCCGCCTGGGACCTATGGGCATTGTCGTACAGCCCAACGGTTCCGTGTCCTTCGTGGGGGTGAGTTAATGGCAAGTATTTACGGCGCAAAATCTTCCACCGGCTGGCAATTACGGCTGGATTATAGCGTATCCCAGAGCATCGCAGACAACAAGTCCACACTGTCCCTGACGCTGTACATCTATGACGGCACCGGCGAGAGCTACAACCTAGATGCCAATAGTTGCTATTACACTCTGCAAGGCACCAAGGTGTATAACCCGTACCGGTACAATTCCAGGGGCTGGTACAAGCTGGGCAGCAAGTCCATCACCGTGGCTCATAACAATATGGGCAAGGGGTCTGTGGTGCTTTCCGCAGGCTGGCACAGCGGGTTTACGTCATCCTACACGCCGTCAAGCCTGACGGTTTCCGGCACGGTCAATCTCCCTGACATCCCCCGAGCATCATCCGTTTCGGCATCCGGACTTGTGCTGGGTTCTGCCGGTACACTTACAGTGACCCGGGCCGTGAGCACTTTTACGCACACCATCAAGCTCAAATGTGGCTCTGCGGCACAGGTAACTGTGGTGACAAAATCCAGTGCCACGTCCATTTCGTACTCGCCGCCCCTGGATTGGGCCGCGCAGAATACGTCTGGAATCTCCGTAAACATTACGGCGGAAATTACCACCTACAACGGGGACGCCGTGGTGGGCACCAATACGACCACACTGACGGCATCCATCCCTGCATCGGTAAAACCCACCCTTTCCGTGAGTCTGTCAGACACCTCCGGGTATCAGCCCACATACGGCTGGGTGCAGGGCAAGAGCACTCTGAAAGCCACGTTTTCCGCTGCTGGGTTTTACGGGAGCACCATCAAGGCCAAGTCTTTGACTATCGGCGGGAAAGCCGCCAGCCCGGACGGGGCGAACGCCCTTACAGGCAGCGGCACAATGGCCGTTGTAGCCACCGTCACGGACAGCAGAGGGCGCACGGCATCCGTTACCCAGAACATCACCGTAAACGCGTACAGCGGACCAGTGGTCCAGGATTTGACCTTTGTGCGCGGCTCTTATACGGGAAGCGTGTGGACGGAAAATTCCATGGGCGCAGATATCAAACTGACGTTTACCCTGTCCCTCCAGCTGACCGGAAACAAGGCATCTGTGGAGATTACCGGCGCGTCCACACTGACCGACCAGACCAGCGGCGCGAAGACTGTGTATCTGGTTGCCTTTGGCACGGACACGACCAGCGTTGTACAGGTCAAAGCTACGGATTCCCTGGGCACCACGGTAACGCGGGAGATCACCATCCCCACCGTTTCGGTGCCCATGAACATGAATTTTACACTGCCCGGGGTATGCTTCGGCGGCGTGGCCGAACACGAAAAGGTGGCAGAGTTTAAATGGCCCATCCTGTATTTGGGGAAAACTTTCCTGGATTATCTCCACCCCGTCGGCAGCATCTACCAGTCTACGGACTCTACGTCTCCGGCGGACCTGTTTGGAGGCACCTGGGAGCAGATCAAGGACGTGTTCCTTCTGGCGGCGGGTGACTCCCATGCCGCTGGCAGTACCGGCGGCGAGGAGGAGCACATCCTGACGGCGGCGGAGATGGCCGACCACACCCACGGCTACGATTACACGGGCCAGAGCGACACCACCGGCACCGGGGCCATCAAGATCGTGTCTCCAGGCGGAACCGCCAACGCTTACACGGGCAATGCTACGTCCAACTGCGGCGGCCGGGCCCACAACAACATGCCGCCGTACCTGGCCGTGTACACATGGCGCAGGACGGCTTAAAGGAGGGAGTATATGCCCGAAATTAAAATCAAAGTCCGCGACAAGTGCGCCGAGGGCGAGGGCGTGGTAATCTGCAACAACAGCGACTACACGGTGATGTGGGACCTGGACGGGGAATGGACGCCTTACGACACCAAGACCATGCGAGTGAACCTGGCGGACGGAAGCTACCAGGACGTAGTGTTTTCTGGCGATTCTGCGCCCCTGCCGGTGCTGACTGCTTCCGGCTGGGTGTCTGTGGGCTTGTATGCCGGAGATATCCACACGTCCCGGGCGGCCCGGCTTCTGGCGCTGTCCTCCGTGCTCACTTCCGGAGGTTCCCCTGCCTCCCCAGCGGAGGACGTATATGCGCAGATCATGGCCAAACTCAACGAGCTTTCTACCGTCTCCCCGGAGGATATCGCCAAAGCCGTGGAGGATTACCTGGCGGAACACCCGGCGGCCTCTGCGTCCATGCGGGTGGAGGGCGGCTATATCCAGTTCTCCGGCGATGGGAAAACCTGGGAAAACGTGATCGCGCTGGCCGATCTCAAGGGCGCACCGGGCGAGAACGGAGCACCCGGTAAACCGGGCGCTGACGGCCTAACCCCACATATCGGCGAGAACGGCAACTGGTATCTGGGCGACGAGGACACCGGCAAGCCCTCACGCGGCGCACCCGGCGCAAAAGGCGACCCCGGCAAGGATGGTGCGGGGATGGACGTCACCGGTGCAACCGTCGGCCAAATCGCCAAGATCTCCGCCGTGGACGCATCCGGCGTGCCCACCGGGTGGGTGGCGGTGGATATGCCCGCTGGTGGGGGCGGAGATGAGTGGGAACTAATCAATACAATTAGCATCACGGAGCCAGTCCACGCAATTGATATCACGATAGATAGCAATGGCGATGCGTTTAGCCTAAAAAAAATCTTCATATATTCTCCGTTGGGGCTAAAGGCGGACGGCAATTCGCAAGTTTTCATCGAGCTGTATTCCGGTGCGTCAACTGCAATGTATTTCAGGTCTATGAACGACGCCATTGAGAAATCCCCTAAAGCACTATTTGCAGAATTTGATGTAGTCGGCAGTTTTTACAGGGAATATTTACTGACATCGACATATCACCTTGAAGATGTTATGTCGCAAAATGTAGGCCTCATGCTCTCCAAGAACAAAGGTCCTATCACAAGAATCAGTATTTCTCTACAATATAACTACGTATTTACAAATGGCGAATTCCAAATATACGGAGTGAGAGAATGAAAATTTACGAAAACGGCATCTACCGTGACATGACGCCGGAAGAAATCGCGGAAATGGAAGAAGCTCGCCTCCGCTACGAGGCGGAAGAAAAGCACCGCCCCCTCTCCACCGAGGAAGTCCAGGCTATGCTCATCCGCCAGCAGGTGAACACCCTAACCGTGGACGATGCAACGGCCCTCCGTATGGCAGCATTCTATCCCGAATGGGAAAGCGGGAAGGCCTACACGGCTGAAAATGGTTGCCCGGTGGGCTATAAGGTAGTCCGGGCCGGGAAGCTCTGGAAACTCCGCCAGGAACACACTTCCCAGGATGACTGGGCGCCCGGCTCTACCGGCACGGAATCCCTCTGGGAGGAAATCTGTGAACAGCACGATGGCACGAAATACGATGCTATCCCCTACAACGGCAATATGGCATTAGAGGCCGGGAAGTATTACACCCAGGACGGCGTATTGTACCGGTGTACCAGGGATACCGGGAATCCCGTATACCATGCCTTGAGTGCGTTGGTGGGAACCTATGTGGAGGTGGTTGAAAATGGCGCTTGAAAAAGTGGTGTACGAGGATAACGTAACGGTTATCACTGCCGCCCAGCTGAATGCTATCCAGGATGAGATTATCCGGGTGGCGGGGAAAATCGACGCTATCGCCGATGGGACGGAGGTGAGCTACTGATGGCAAAGAAGCTCTATGAAGAAGCCAGCGTACAAGCCATTGCAAATTCCATCCGCGCTAAAAATGCCAGCAATGACAAATACAAGATTGGTGAAATGGCCGATGCCATTATGGCAATCGCACCTTTACAGCCACCAGTGGTGGAGTACCAGCAAATGAACGCCACGGTCAGTGCCTACCTGACTGCCGCAGAGAGCGCATACACAGACACCAATGGCGACACCGTGAGCGTGCTGGATAGCTACACCGGTGGCGCCGGAATTAAGGACGCCCCACTTGGCAAATCACTTACAACTCAAGCTGGAACACGCTACCACCAGGATGAAACTACCGGGGACGGGGGAAAGCTGAACAATATCCTGGGAGGCGAATCTGTTATCTACAATGCGGTCCCTGGACACGTTCTCAGGTACATTGTGAAAGACAATGGAGATGCTGTAATAAACAGCGGGCGCGTGGAGCCTACCGGGGCAGTGCGTATGATGAAGTTTATCGGCTATGTAAAAAACTGCCGTGACCTCGGCGGATGGGCGTGTGACGGGGGAGCCGTAAAGTATGAAAGAATGTACCGCTGCGCCGCACCGGGTGCAGCGGAATCCGCAGATGCCAATATCGCCAAAAACGCCAATATTCGTTATCACTTTGACCTGCGGGACAATGCGTTTCTGGAAACCTCCCCGTTTGGGAGCGAGGTGTATTACAAGCGGTATCCCCTGTCTGCCTATTACAGCGACCTTGTTGACCTGACGAAATCCCATTACGCAGAGATGGCCGCACTTCTGCGGGCGGTGTTCGATGTGGTCATCCACGGGAACGGGGTGATCTATCACTGCTCACTGGGGCGGGACAGAACCGGCACCCTGTCGTTCATACTTCTTGCGCTGCTTGGCGTTTCCAGAAAGCATGTGGATATGGACTATGAGCTTTCGGGCTTTTCCTCTCTCTCGGATGCCGGAACGCCGCAGAAACGGACCTCGACCAACTACACCGGCCTGGCCAATTATTTCTCGTCATTCGGAAAGCCCTCCCTTCGGGATAATGTTGTGAAATGGGCATTGAAAGCTGGGTTGACAATAGACGAACTGAACGCATACCGTTCAGCAGCCATAAACGGAACGCCCACCGCGCTGAATGCGTCCGACTACATTAGTCAATATGAACTGACGCAGAATCTCACGGATTGCACAAGTAATGTTGCAGGGACGGAAATCAGCGAAGGAGCGACACTCAACGTCACAATTACCCCATATCCCGGGAAAAAACTCGACAACATCTCAGTAACCATGGGCGGCACAGATATCACGGCCACGGCGGTGTCCGGCAGCACCGTCCATATTGCAAGCGTGACCGGGAACGTCGTTATCACCGCTGTGGCGACTGCGGCGTATACAAATCAGATCCCCATTTCGACGGACGCCGGCGGGGCGGTATTCAACGGCGTCGGATACCAGCAGGGATACCGGCTGAACAGCACTGGTGAACCGTCCCCGCAAGCATCGACATACATTACCGGATTCATCCCGGTCCATTCCGGGGACACGGTACGATTTGAGGGGATGAACCTGAAGGAAGGGTCGGCCGCTATCAACGAACAACGTATCGCGTTTTATGATGCGAACAAGGCGGTGATAGCAGCCCCGTACTGGAAGGATACTGGAACGAATACCATGTCGGGCGGGTATCTTGCCAGCCTCACGGTTCCGGCCTATTCCGGCAAGACGGTGGCCTTTGCCCGATTCGGGTGCTACTGGATAGATTCGCATTCGATCATTACGGTAAATGAGGAGATCGGGTAAGTCTGACGATGAATCAGCCGCCCAAGGCGGCAGGAAAGGAGATTTTACATGAAGGAAAACACGATCAAGGCCGCGCTGGCGGCTGCGCTGGGGGCGCTGTGCGCTTACGGCATTCAGCTGCTGGTGCCGGTGCTGGTGCCGGGGGTGCGGACCAACAAATCAGCTGCCCAGTGCATCAACTCCAGCGGCGGCGGAGCGGGCGACACCTTAGCAGCAGAGGCAACCACCTGCGTGGCGGACCAGATCACCGCCAGCTCCTTCCGCCTGCGGACCAACGGCTCCTCCCGATGCTGGGCCAACGGGTCACAGATCAGGTGGATCGCGCTGGCGATGTGAGGCGCGAAAAAAGGAGGGCGATTAGCCCTCCCGTTTGAGCGCCTGCGTTATCAGGTGCTCGATGAAATTTGATACGCTGCGGCCCTCCGCTTCTGCGGCGGCCTGGATTTGATCTTTGAGCTCCGGCGTGAGCCGGATGTATAGACGTTCCGTTTTGGCCATGATTTACATCTCCCTTTCTCCGGCTCAGCCGGTGTCAGCCGATCATGCGGCGCACATAGTCGGCAGCGTCACTTGCTGTCATGTTACGCCATCCTCCAAACGCAACAGGATTGTAGACGCTAATGAGTGATCCGTTTGTGACAGCCAAGGACACACCCATAGACTCCTCGCCAGTACCGATCTGCATCACGTAGCGTATGCCACGGCCTAGTCCCCACTCGATAGCCTCCTCGGCTGTTTCAAATCCGGAGGCGCTGTCAAAAATAGCTTCTCGGTTGCTGAGACAAATATCGTACTTCATAATTTTTTACCCTTTCCGGCCTGTCTGGCCTGTCCGTTACCTTTAGCTTGACTATATTGTACGTCTTTTATGCGTACAAGTCAATCGGCAAAATAGCCAAACATGCGGAACAAAATACAGTAAAAATCACAAATTGAAAGGAGTTACACGCATGAAGGAAAACACGATCAAGGCCGCGCTGGCGGCCGCCCTGGGGGCACTGTGTGCCTACGGGGTGCAGCTGCTGGTGCCGGTGCTGGTGCTGGTGGTGGTGATGCTGCTGGACTACGCCACGGGCATGACCAAGGCATGGAACGCCGGGGAACTGTCCTCCCGGGTGGGCCTGCGGGGCATCCTGAAGAAGGTGGGCTACTTGGTCATCGTCACCGTGGCCGCTGTGGTAGACTGGCTGCTGCGCTACGGAGCCGACACCCTGGGCTGGGACTGGCCGGTGGAGTTCCTGTTTGCCAGCATCGTCATCATCTGGCTGGTCATCAACGAGCTGCTGTCCATCCTGGAGAACGTTTCGGCCATTGGCGCACCGGTGCCGGGCTTTTTGCAGGCCCTGCTAAAAAAGCTGAAGGTACACACCGAGGACACGGCAGAGGAGAACCTGCCGGGAGAGGAGAATAGCGATGAGTAAGAAGGTCTACATCAGCCCCAGCGACCAGGTGAGCAACGCTTACGCCTGGGGCAACACCAACGAGCACGTCCAGTGCCAGAAGATCGCCGAAGCGGAGGCGGCAGCCCTGCGCCGCAGCGGCGTGGAGGTGAAGCTGGCTGCCTTCGGCACCACCATGGCCCAGCGCTGCGCCGAGTCCGACGCCTGGGGCGCGGACATCCACAACTGCGTCCACACCAACGCCTGCAACGGCAAGGTCATGGGCACCCGGCTGTTCTGCTACGCCATCCCCGGCAAGGGGTACAATGCATGCAAGGCGGTGTTTGCGGAGCTGGCCCCGCTGTCCCCGGGCACGTCCGAGAACATCCAGGCCAATTCCCGGCTGTACGAGGTGCGCGTGCCCGACGCGCCCAGTGTGTACTGCGAGTGCGAGTTTCACGACACCGCCGAGGGTGCCAAGTGGATCGTGGAGCACACCACGGACATCGGTGAAGCCATCGCCAAGGGCCTGTGCGAGTATCTGGGCGCGGCCTATGTCCCGGCCGGGCAGGAGGCCCCCAAGCCCGCCGAGCCTGCCCAGGGCGATACCCTGTACCGGGTCCAGGTGGGAGCCTTCGCCGTCCGCGCCAACGCCGAGAAGATGCTGGACCGCCTGAAAAAGGCCGGGTTTACCGGCTTCATCGTGAAGGGAAAGAAGTAATAAACATTCTGGACGGTGGGGAGTGACGTAACGCCGCGCTCCCTGCCCGCGCATTGCGCCCGCACGCCCACGGCTTTTATTTTGCCATGGATAATAGTCGCAAAGCCGTTCGGTACTACATTTCCAACATGGCTCCTAAGAGAGCTTTGGAATTTGTCCAATCTTTCGATTTGCCAGAAGATGAGGAATCGTGCATTATTTTGTGCGATATCCGCCGAAAGTCTTATATCCAAGTTTCCAACGCGCTTCACGTCTCGCCGGAAAGCGTCAAGAGAAACCGCCGCAGGGCATTGTCGAAAATTGTTGACGCGCTGACAAATCAATAGACCTCACTTGGACATGATCGCCCATTCAGAGACCTTTTACAGGCCATCTGAATGGGCGATTTTTTTGTACCATATAAGCAAAGGAGGGCTAGCGATGTACGGATTCAACAACCAATATCAGCAGGGATACGGTGCCCCATACATGGGGCAATACGGGCAAGCATCACAGCAAGCGTGCCAGATCACCAGAGTAAACGGCAGAAACGGGGCAGACGCGTTCCGCATGGCACCCAACAGTTCCATCTTACTCCTGGACGAGAATGACCCGGTTGTGTGGCTCAAGGTCAGCGATGGGGCGGGGTATTGTACTGTTACTCCATACAGCATTGCTCCGTATCAAGACCCCGCAAAGGTAGATGTTACCAGTTTGGAAGAACGCGTGAAAAGATTGGAGGAAATGCTAAATGCCAAATCCGATGATTCAGATGCTCCAGCAAAACGCAAAAAGCCTGAATAACCCTCTCGCAATGTTGATGGAGTTCCGCAAGTTCGCGGCTGGTATGACCCCGCAGCGGGCAAAGGAACAAGTGGAACAAATGCTGCAATCGGGAAAGATGAACCCGCAGCAGTTCCAGCAGCTCCAGCAGCAAGCCAAGGAGTTTATGAGATTCCTGAAATAAGCCGGTGCGCAACGGTTTATTATAAAAATTTCAAGAAAGGAGTTTTGAAATGGACAACTATTCCCTCTCTGATCTTCGGGCCGCTGTTGATGGCGGCAATGACAATTGGGGGGGCGGCGCGTGGTGGATTATCATCCTGTTCCTTTTCGTCTTTATGGGCGGAGGCTGGGGGATGAACCGGCAAGGCGAATTTGGCCAGTATGCCACCGCTTCGTCTCAACAGGAAATCCTTTTCGGCCAGCAGTTTGGCCAGCTGAATGACCGTCTGACCAACGTGGGCAACGGCATCTGCAACTTGGGATACGAAATGCAGGGCAATGTCGGGCAGTTGGGCAAAGAAATGGCCCTGGCGCAGAACGGTACGAACATGGCCATTATGCAGACCGGAAACAACATCCAGTCTCAGATGTCGGAGTGCTGCCGCACCACGCAGCGGGCTATTGACAGCATCAACGCCAACATTGACGCCAAGTTTGCTGCCCTGGAGAAATCTCAGCTGGAGGGCCGTATCGCCCAGCTGGAACAGGCCAACAATCAGCTGTTTATCAGGGACCAACTGTGCGGCGTAGTGCGCTATCCCAACGGATACACCTACAATGCGGGCCCCTCTCCGTTTTGCGGCTGCAATAGCGGCTGCAACAACATCTGATTTCCGGCAATCGGAATAAAGTGACGCCCTATTTGGCGAGGCATGCGGGGCGGCATTAGTCGCCCCGCTATTTTTGAATGGGCAAGAATCAGCCCGATTAGAAAGGAATGATACTATGAGTAAATCCTCCATCTATACCACCAACACCACCGGCGCAACCGTCCCGGTTGACGGCATCATCCCTGTTGGGAATACTACCCGCCGGTACGGCTGCAACATCAAGCAGGACGGCAATGCCATTACACTGTGCGGACAGGGGTATTACCTCATCAACGTCTCCGGCACCTTGTCTCCCTCGGCGGCTGGCACCGTGTCTATCACCGCGCAAAAGGACGGCGTTCCGATTATCGGAGCGACGGGGGCCCAGACTGCCGCCGAAAACGGCACTGTTAATATTGGCATTTCTGCCATCGTCCGCAATGCTCGCGGGTGTGAAAGCTCTATTCTGTCCCTGACCTTGGGCGGCGTTGCGGCGGTTGTAAACAACATGGCCGTTACCGTCGAGAAGCTGTAAGGGGTGCAACATGAAGGACGACCTGAAAGAATACAAGCGAAAACTGGAAAAGGAACTGTCTGCGTACATGGAACTGCCTGTGTCCGAACGCTCTGCTGCTGCCGTCCGAGGAATGGCGGAGTGCTGGGAACAGGTCGATAAACTCGGTAAATGTATGTGTGCATCCGCTGATTTTTCCAAAGAAGATGCTAAAGCATGGAATACCAACATGGAAAATGATGACGGAACCACCGGCGGGCATTGGACTGTTCAGCAGACCACCCCCCTCGCGGCCAACGCCGGTGTCGTGTTTGCGCACATCACCGAGGACGACTGGAACGTAGCCATGAATATGATGTATTCGGACTACTGCTCCGTGGCAGCAAAGTATGGTGTAAACAAGCCTGAGTTCTTTGCGGATATGGCCAAGGCATTCCTGTTTGACAAGGACGCAAAAGGCCCGAAAGAAAAGCTGTCTGCCTACTACCACGGAATTGCGGCGGTGTAATTTGTTAGTAGCCTGTTAGTAACTGACGCGGGACAAAACGGGACTTTGCAACTTCTCCCACAAAAATATCAACACGTTCCCGCCAAATCCCGCATAATGCCGCACAATACTGTTTGCTTGCTATTGGGCTATAATTGACGTGCATGGGGTCACAGGTTCGAGTCCTGTACCGCGCACCAAAAAACTCCCGGTTTCGTAAGAAATCGGGAGTTTTTCTTTGCTTTTGCCGCAAAAAAGTTCCACCATTCTATAGCCCAATTTTTCTTGTTAGTAACGTGTTAGTAACACGCTATTTTTTGCCAGCCGTGTCTACAGCAGCAATCAGCTCAGAAATGTCTGTGTGGACATAAATATTTGCCGTTGTGGAATAGTCGGCGTGTCCCAATATCTTTTGCAGAATCTCCGTGGCCATGCCTGATCTTCTGGCCCAGCTGGCGTAGGTGTGCCGGGTGGCATGCGGGGTTTTCCGCTCGATCTTGAGCTTTTCCAGTAACGGGTAGTAATCCCGTCGACGGAAATTTGCCGGTACCTGTTGGCCGGTATAGCCGGACAGCAAGAGCGTCCCCTTCGCCCTGGCGGCAAAGTATGCAAAGTATGCCCGGCCCTCCGGCCTGATGGGGATGGCCCGGTTGCGCCCGGCGGCGGTCTTTTCTCCCCCGATGACATAGGTTCCGTGATAGTCGGCCAGCGGGAGACCGAAAAGCTCCCCGATTCTCATGCCCGTGTAAATCAGCATCAATATAATTTTCGCGGTGTCGCTTCCGTTTTTCTCCAGCTTCTCAATGTCCACGTCGGAGAAGATTTCCTTTTCTTTTTTCACGTTTTCCGGAAGGTGGATAAATTTTGCAAAGCTTGTCGTGGCGATTTCTTCCCGGATTGCCCATGAGGACATCTGCGTAACAAGCTGCTTGTACTTGCTGCATGTGCTGTGGGATTTATCCGCATATTTGTCCATGACCGACTGAAAGTCTGCTGTCCGCAAACTGCGGAATCTTGCATCGTGGAGCGGCTGGAACACGTCAAAAGCCCGGTTATATGACTCCACCCCACGGGGGCCTATTTCCTTATAGTGTTCCTCTTTCCAGGCTTCAAATACCTCCCTGAAGGTCATGTTATACCGCTCTGTCAAATCTTTTCCTGCCAAGCGTTCCAGAGCCTCAAGAGCGTCTTTGCGCGTGGGGTAATACCCTATAATCACTTTACTTTTTGCCGCCACCCACGGGCGGCTCCTGCGGCCTTGCAGTTTATAGACCGTTCCGGACCCGTTGGGCCTCTTGATGGCCCTGCGGGATTGTTTGGATTGCCGCTTTCCGCATGCTGGGCAAAACAGAGCGCCATCCGGCAAAACTCCACCGCACTTAACGCAGTTCATTGTATCCTCCTTTATATTGTGACATGGCCGCCCCATGTGGGACGGCCTTTTTTCATACTTTTTTGCGCAGGGCCATAGAGATGATGACCGATGAGGCTATTACCGCAGTGGCTGCTACGGCAATAACAAACCACGCCACGGCGGTAGGCTGTCCGTTGCGGATAAGCCCTTGGGCCGTGATTTGCGAGTCAATAAACAAGTACGCCACCAGGCACATGGCCAGCACGGCGCACATACCAAGCAGGACGAAGATGACCGGCTTGCGAGTGCGCATTTGGTCCTTCTGTATGGCGTTTACTTCTTCCAGCCTTTTTACGTTACCGGACAAATGCGCGTTTTCCAGCTCCAACTGGTGTATCCTGGCCTGCATAGATTCCGGGTGTTCCACTGGCTTGTCCAGCCCGAACAGTTCATCCAGAGACAGATCCAGCACCATGCACATGGCGACAGAGTTGTAGAGCTTCGGGTCCATTTGCGATCCGTCCAGGAGCTTTGACACGGCGGACTTTGACACGCCGGACAGATCTACAATGTCGTTGATGGTGTACCTTTTCTTTTCCTTTGCCTCACGAATCCTTTTTGGGTATTGCTCAATGTTTCCCGCAATTTCCTGCAACGCAGACATAGTTATTCGCCTCCATAAAGTAGATTTCACCTGTGGCGGGACAGAATCTCAAGCGCGGGGACCATTTGCCCTACATCGGTCGCACGATTCCCCGGATTGCGCGTGGACAGGGGTTCGCAGAACTGCTATGCTTAAAACGTAGCAGACGACAGCCTGATGGGCTATCTGCTATATCGGCCCTGCCGCCCGGTGCGGGGGCGGCGGGGCCAACATAACTCAAGATCTATCCCTTTGTTTGCCTATTATAGGGCAACGCGGTATGCAATATTTGTCCTATTTGGGGGAATAGGTGAAAATATTTTTTTACGAGGGGGAAATAAATCGTGTGTTTTTGCGAAAAGTATGATATAATAGAACAAATGGACGAGTGCAACAAGCGAGAACTATTCATAGCCGCCGTCCAGACACTCACACAGGAAGAACAAAGACGATTATGGAAGGAGTTAGAAAAACATGGAATTATCAAACGCAAAAGTCCTGATTGCATCTGACGGAGAAAAGACATTCGTCCTCGTAAATGGAACACCGCTTATCGGAGATAAGGTTGACTTTAAATCTGATATGTGCGGTGTCCGGCTCAGTGTGTCTAATGCCCTGCTTACGCCTAACCTGTATAAAGCCAGTGACTTTGCCGCATTTGTGAAGAACAAGTTAGGTTATGACCTGTCCGTCATGTAAATCCCACATGAGGACGGTTTCCGGGTCTTGCTGGTCCATGTAGGCAATGCCCGCATCCATCAGGATAACACCACCAAAAGGCGAATACTCGGCATATCCGGCAGCACAAATCTCCTGTAACCCATCCTTTACTGCTTCTGGAATCGGCATGAAGAATGTGGAGTTTTGCTTCGACTGCCCGTATGCCCGGCGCTGGCAGTAATGCGTGTAGAGAGCTGCCAGCGCCTTTTTTGCACTCCTTGTCAGTTCAACGCCCATCGCTGCGCCTCCTCTGCTGAATCTCCACAAGCTTCTGCATCGCTTGAAGAATTTGGTCATCCGTCCAGTTTTCGGCTTGTTCTTCCCAATCCCTCATAGTCGGCACGAATCCCTCGGCATTTATGCCGGGGGCTTTTTTTATGCTTGGATCATCCGTTTCGCCCTTTAGCCACTCTACAGAAACATTGTATGTGCTTGCGATTTGATGGAGCTTCTTGGTATACGAAACGCTTGAACCATTTTCCCACATGGAGACGATGGAACCGTCGTTATACCCAATGCTTTTTGCGAATTTGGCTTTCTCCCCGTGAACATATTTCCCAGACTTATCTTTCGGGATAAGGCTCAACACTCTTTCCAGCACAATATCCATTTTCGAAACCTCAAATTTGTAAGATTTGCCGAAAGTTAAATTTCTTCAAGATTACTATTGCAAACTTGAAGTTCCTGAGGTATCATATAGACAAGCCCCAGAAAAAAGAGTACAAAAACACCAGCCCCCCATAACAGCGGCTTTAACAATTTCTTTTGGCAGAGTCATTGTAACGCGGTTTGGGCGGCGTGTCAAGTATGAAGTCTCACGTTTGTGAGGTTCGGGGCAATGACTGCGGCGGGGATAGAAAAACCGTCTGCGGGCTGTTTCCGCAGACGGTATTCCCCCAAATTTGTTCACCAGAACACCCTTGCAACCTTCCGCACCGTCGGCGTGAGTTTGATACCTGCTTCACTGCATGACCCGACAGTGGCAAGCTGCGTTTTTTTACACGCTTCACTGCGTGGACGCTTGCCGGTTCTACGAGAGGTACACGATGAAACAGCCGTGCTTCTTGGGGGTGCCGCTCACTTTTGCGGGATGGGTTCCGCAAAGCCCATTTGCATCACGCCGTGTCCCCACGGTCTGGAACGGGCAAGGTCAAAAGTTTGGTCAAAAGGCCACCTCCTTTGATTTTGCCACAAGGGCTATCGAAAGGGTACCACATTTCCCCGCCGCAGTCAATGAAAACTCACACATTTAGAGAGGAGGCAGACGCATTTGACGCTGAGAGAACTCCGGGAGAATGCCGGAGTAACCCGGGCACAGGTCAGCAAGAAACTGAATGTTGACCTGTCCTGTTTGTCCCACTGGGAGGTGGGCGACTGGAAACCCGGGCGGAAGTATCACAAGGCGCTGGCCAAGCTGTACGGATGTACGGTACAGGCCATTCAGGACGCCGCCGCACCGGCGGAGAAGTAAGAAAGGAGGACAGGTAAGTGATAAATTGGATAATCTTGGGCGTGGCCCTGGTCGTTGTCTGCGTGGTGGCGTTCGTGCTTGAGTGCAGAGAATCCTACGGATGGACACTCTTTGTGGGGCTTATAGCAGCTGTTGCCGCTGCCGTAATTCTGATTTGTTGCCCAATTGTTCGTGTATCGAACAATTCCGAGTGCGGCGTGTTCGCACAGCAGAAGGCCTACATCGAATTTCATGTCGCAGAGAACGACGTAGAGGACGCGGCGCTTACCGCCAAGAAGATCGAGCTGAACGAATGGCTTTTTGCGGCCCAGTACAGCAAGGCCCGCTATGGCTCCTGGTCCCTGTACCCGGATGCGGTGATGGGCCTGGAACCGATTGAATAACAAAAATGCCCCGCCAGGCGGCAACCTGACGGGGCGGAGAAGAAGCATTGGCGAGGATTCTTCACGGGTATTATACCACGCCCGTGGAGCAATTGCAAGGAGGAAAGTATGGTAAAAACTATGACAATCGACGAGGCCGCAAAGTATCTGCGGGAAAACGGAGTAAAAATCTCCAAAGAGACACTTTCCGACGGGATTCAGGCTGAAAAACTGCCGTTCGGTTTGTGCATCGAGACCGGCCGGAGCCGGGTGTTTATGATTTTCAAGCGACTGGTGGACAAGTGGCTTGAGGAAAGGGAGGAACTCTGATGAAAGCTTACAAGGGTGTTGCCAAGCGCAGAACTCTGATGAAAGCTTACAAGGGTGTTGCCAAGCGCAGAAATCTGCTGAAAGCTTACAAGGGTGTTGCCAAGCGCAGAAATCTGCTGAAAGCATTCAAGGGGTTCGACAAGCGCCTGAGATGCCGTGGTTTTCAGTATGAGGTAGGCAAAGAATATCAGGAGCCGGAAGCGTCTCTGTGCCGCAATGGATTCCACGCCTGTGAAAATCCGCTGGATACGTTCCGGTACTACCCACCAACGGATTCTCGCTATTGCGAGGTGGAGATCGATGACAACGGCCAGCGCAACAGCGAAGACTCCAAGGTATGCGGCGAGAAAATCAAGATCGTCTCGGAAATCGGGCTGGATGCCGTGATCAAGGCCGGGGCGCAGTTCATCTTTGAGATGTGCAAGGGATCCGCTGAAGATCATGCTTCTGGCTGGAGGGGCAACGCCGCCGCTTCTGGCGTGAGGGGCAACGCCGCCGCTTCTGGCGTGAGGGGCAACGCCGCCGCTTCTGGC
>ERZ779799.56-NODE-56-length-42419-cov-4.883840_pt1 | contig 42419 bp, 63 predicted proteins | sample MGYA00511253_ERZ779799 | MGnify/ENA primary metagenome ERZ779799 (study PRJEB29588, sample SAMEA2159541) | human gut metagenome | biome: human gut; feature: human-associated habitat; material: faeces | place: Denmark | collected 2008/2010 ...
TTATTTATAACAACCTGCAGCCGGGTATTCCGATGAAGGGTGAGCAGTCGGTTTGGGTGCAAAAGACTAACGGCGATGTGGTAGAAGTCTTATACGACGTTCCGACTGCGGTAAATCTGTATGTAAGAGCTACTATTAAAAATTTTACGACAACTAATTTAGATGAAAACTATATCAAAGAGCAGCTTGCACTTACAGAGTATCAAATCCATGAAAGAGCAGAGAGTTCAACGCTTCTGGGTACGATAAAAGAAACCATCGGAGACGCCGGTACTCCGTATAATGTTGAGATATCTGCAGATAATTCAAACTGGGTAGAGTATGCAACACCTGAGGGGCTGGATGAATTCTTTGTAATAACAACAGCTAATATAACGTTAACAATTGTTTAGGAGCAGCAAATATGCCTGACTACACACAGGATATACAGGACGTTAAAACCTATTATGCGGATTTATTAATTCTCCAGTACCGGAATAAACCGAAGGCACGGGAGACAATCAAGATAGGCGCAGATATTTACCTCGGAGACGGGGTAATATTTCAGCTGCAGGATATTCTCGATATCGACAAGGCGGAAGGTGCACAGCTTGATATTATCGGAAAAATCCTTGACTGCCCGCGGGTTGTTCAAGGTATTTATAACGATATGATTTTTTTCCAGTTCTATGACGGGCCGGATTCTGTCGGATTCTCGACGGTAGGCAATCCGCAGGGCGGGAATTTCAGAACGATACAGAATTATAACCAGAGCGAGTACTCGCTTCCGGATGATGATTACAGATTCCTGCTCAAATTCAAATCTGCTGTAAACGTCATGCGGGGCTCCGAGCGGGGTATTGATGATGCCTTATGGAATGTTTTTCAGGGTGATGTACTGCTCAAAAATAACCATAATTTAACCATAACCTATATTGTATCAGCTGAACGTACACTGGCGGCGCTGGCTGCAAAACAGCTGGGTTACTATAGAGCACCGGAGGGAGTAGGGGCGAATTATGTCTTAAGAGTTCCGTCTCCTTCTCAAATTTTCGGATTCAACCGCAAAGGTATAATAAATAAGACGGTAGTAGGTTTTTCAACCAAAGACAAACGTCAAACCGGAACCTGGCTTACAAAAGAGAATTTAATCTCACTTGTAACGCCGCAAGGATAAAGAATAAATATCAACCAATAAAAGGAGTAGATTAAATGCCAAAGATAGAGCGTACGACGCAGGAAATCTTTGCAAATCAGGCAGGTAGTCTGGAAGTAACGGCATTCGGTACGGCAAAAGACCAGACACCTGTTTATACAAAAGATTTAACACAGATACAAAATACTAACTTTTTAAATGGATGGCAGAGCGCAGTCTTATCCGATAAGTCCCCCTGGGAGGAGGATATGAATGCGCTTTTCTTTGCGGTAACAACTCAGCTTGCGTATTTATTTCAGCAGGGTATTCCTGAATATGATGCCGGCACGACTTATTATATCGGCTCACTAGCTAAGGTTACTAACAACCAGGGCTATGTAACCGTGTATAAATCTTTAACTAATGATAATACCGGTAATGCGGTTACTAATGATGCTTATTGGCGCGTATTCCAGTCAGACGGGAGCCTGCAGCTTGCAAATTATGAGATAGGGCTTCCGCAGCCTACACTTAGTAACACGCTTTTTCCGAACGAAATTTGGCTTGATGGCCAAACTGTATCAAGGACTACTTATGCCTCCCTATTCAATATTTATGGTACAACATACGGCGCTGGTGATGGCAGTACAACGTTTGTATTGCCTAATTTTAAAGATAGGGTTTTCTGGGGAAGTAATACATTTGGTTATATAGAGGCTGGGTTGCCAAATATTTTAGGGGAATGGACTGCCACAACAGAATCCAGTCAGGCACCTTTGAATCCTACAGGAGCCTTTTATGTAATAAGTGAATACGGGGATGGGGCTAATGGTACAAGAGGACGGTTTTATCGTGTAGGTTTTGATGCATCACGTTCAAATGGGGTTTTTGGCAAGTCAAACACTGTACAGTCACCGGGCATAAGATGCAGGGTTAAAACAAGATGGTATTAAAGGAGCAATTAAATGCCTAAAATAGAGCGTAAGACACAAAAGATTTTCGGGGGCAATGCCGAGAGTGACCAACTTGCGGTATTCGGGAGTATGATAACCGGCACGCCTGTTTATAACGATGATATAGAGACATTGCAGTCAGAAGCTTATACAGAGGGCTGGCAGGTTGCGGTTGCGGCTAACGAAGCACCGTTTATGGAGGAGATGAACGGGGTACAGTATGGTTTTTCTAAACAGCTTGCTTACCTCTTTCAGCAGGGTATAGCTGAATGGGACGCGGGTACTACATATTACCTGAACTCATTTTGTCAGGTGGGCGGTGTGATTTATAAATCAATGCAGGATGAAAACATCAACCATTCACCGGCTGACGATACAGAGGGTACATACTGGTCACCGCTTGAGACAGGGGGCGGCGGCAGCTCTGGTCTTCCTCTTCTATCTATCCGTATAGCTTTTTACGTTGATGAGTCACTTGGCTTAGATTACTATCTCAACGGCCAGCTGTTGACTGTAAACTCGAATTTACAGGGCGCTGTTAATGAGCTTAAAAAACTTAAAGCAATCAGACCATCACTATTTGTGACAGAGGAAGAATGGCAGGCCACCAAGACACTTAGTCCTAACGGTATTGTTAATGCATTTGTGCTTGATGAAGATGCTGGTACTTTGAGGCTGCCAAAATATCCTGATTATATTTATGGAGGCAGTGAAAATGCGGAGATTTCCGTTAGTGGTAATGGTTATGGTTTAGGGTTAACACCTGATGGCTCTAATTTGTTTATGCTTAGTAAATATGGCGGTGATGGAAACGATACAAATTCAAGGCCTTCTGGCCCTCATGGTGCGCCTGTTCCTGTTGGAGGGTCTGCTGGAGCTATGGGCGGTGGTTACACAAATATAGCCTGGGGCGTTCATCCTGACCCTGCAAAATCAGGCCTGAAAGGTCAACTAACAGATAATACAGAAAAAATAACCTTAAAATACGTTATCCGTTTAGCCACAGGGCAGGAAACAGAGGTCAATATCACAAATGAGATTGAGCTGAATAATCCATTTTTCTTTGGAATGAGCCAGTATTTTGATGTAGAACCGAATAATCTCAGCTGGCTAAAATCTGATGGTATGTACAAACCTAAATCTGTTTATCCCGACTATTACAACTGGATTTCAGAAAATGTTAATAAAGGGGTAGAAGGGTTTAAAGGCCAAGAAGGCTATTGTTTTATAGCTACTGATTCATCTGGTTATTATTGGTGGGTTTCTACTGAAAGTCCAGTAGTGGGTGCATCAGTATATAGGTATGATGTTGGCGTAAATTCAATGTTTTTTGATGGTACAGTCGAAACATTAACCTCAGATGGATTTACTTTTACTTCAATTTTTGAAGGCTCGTCTTACACGGTAACAAGAGATTCAAGTAAGGATACAAGTATATTACACCCTGCAGCCTGGATTACAGACAACGACTTTGAAATTAATACCTCTGTAGAAACGTTTAGACTGCCGTTGCTTGATGGTAGTGAATGTTTAGTGAGTGATAGATATATAGATTTGACACTTCAAGCGAGTGGTACAAAATATACTGCAGTGGCAAACGGATTTGTCTTTTTTGAAAAACTAAATACATCCAATACTCAATTTGTTAAAGGTACGAACCTAAGCTCTGGTTATGCAGATATTAGTTACGGGACTTATTCCGGTTCAACCCCGAGCATACTGCTAAAAGTAAAACGAGGCGACATTTTTTCTATTGATTATGATGCTGCAGGAGTTACAAACTCCTTTAGATTCATCTACGCCCGAGGCAACGGCTCTCTCTACTACTATGTTGGTGAAACAGTCCAGAATGCTAACCTGATTGACGCAGGGAGGATGGCGGAGTTTTACGCTACTAAACAATTTGCTACAAGCGCCAGCCTCCCGAGCCACGATTATGTAGAATTAACTATAGGTGCTCCTGGAAGTACATATACAGCACCGGCGAATGGATGGTATGAGTTATCTGGAATACCAACTCACAGTACCAATAACAACATTTTACTTTGGAATACTAATACAAAAGTAGGAACCCAAGTTCAGGGCATTACTACTTTTTATGCCGTGGCTCAGTTTATACCATGTACAAAAGGAAATATTATAGAGGTGAATTATACAAATTATAGTTTTACGGCGAAAGGTCAGGGTCTTCGTTTCAGCTACGCTCAAGGCTCTCAAGGAGGTTCATAATGTTTTATATCGAACAAGATAATCAGATAGTATTATTTGATGAAGATAAACAGAAACTACAAAATACAATACTCTTTATGCCTCAGTATGCAGGCTTGGAAATAAAAGAGACTACAAGACCGATTGAGGATTTCCAATTTGCAGATACTGAGGAGTACAAAGAGGAGCAAGCACAGAAGGAGCGTAACCGCCTTGACCTTCTCTCACTCACAAAGCGTGAAGTATTCTTAGGGCTTTATCAGGCTAAAGGGATTACACCTGAACAGATTAAGGCAAAAATTACCGACCCTGCCGGGTTGATTGAATTTGAGTATGCGAATGATTACTTCAGGGGCAATCCTTTGATTGACACAGTAGGAACGGCTCTGGGTATCACATCAGACCAGCTGGATAAATTCTTTGATGAAACAAAGAAGGGTGACACAGAAGCGTATAAATACCTGACTACGGTAACTTTAACAATCAACGAAGTACCAGCAGAGGCAACAGTTACAATTAACGGGGTGCAGGGCTCAACAATAACATTACCTTACGGGGATACCGTGAGTTACTCGGTAGCTAAAGAAGGCTACCTGTCACAATCAGATATGATAGAGCTCACGGAAGATAGAACACTGGAGGTGGTTTTAGATGAAGATAAAACCGGCAGCGACACAACCGACATTTCAGATGAGATGGACACAGCGACTGATACAGCAGAAAAAGCTGACGCAGATAACGCTGGATAACGGCAGTAAATTATTAGTCCGTGAAAGTCCGGACTACAAACTTCAATCCCTTTATGACAAAGCGGGTGAATGGCTAAGATCTAAGCTTAGCTATTATAAAGGAAAGCAGATAATTAAAACGCTGACAAGCGAGAATGGAGGCTATGATGGATGACAAAATGAAAGAAGCATTAGTAGAATGCTGTAAAAAACACGGTGAAATTTTAACCGAGGGCGTTGTCGAGTTCGCGTATGACCTTGTGAACGTTGCAATCGAAACAAGCACTAATAAAATAGATGATGCCTTTTTACCAGTAATTAACGCTACAAAACCAATCGTATTATCCTATGTAGATAAAATTGACGAGGAAGTAGCATAGTATGGCTTTTGATGTACCAAAGGCTATTGAGAAGCTTGCGGAAGCTGTAAAGAGCGGTTTCCGCTATGCAGAAGAGGCGAAAGAACATCAATCAGAAACAGAGGTTTTAAAAGAACTTAAAAGGAAATGTAAGGGAATAGATGCAGCTGAAAATCTTATTATCATGATGTACCCTTGTTTTACCCCTGCTAATGATGAAGAAGAACGCAAATTCGCCAAACTTCTGAAAATATTTCTGGAGAATAACTAGATGTTTGTCAACTATAATTTTGAACACGAATTGGAATTTAATTATATTAACCGGAAAACTCCGTTTACAGTAAGGCGTAGTGCTCCTGTAAGAGTTGCCGCCGGCAAGAAAACCTTCTGGATAATGATACCTGCCGGTTTTACATCTGACGGCTGCAGTATACCAAAACTATTGCGTTTCTTCTTTGGATGCCCGCACACACCTCAATATATACCTGCAAGCATAATACACGATTACATTTTAGCTAATCCTAAAACAGTAAATTACAATCGTAATCTTGCTAGTCTAATATTCTTTCATGCTTTGTTGAATGAAGAAGTAACGCCTTTAAAAGCTGTTTTGATGTATCTTGCAGTTGATATAAGGCAAGCTGTAAAAAATATTTGGACGGAGAAATGGGTATGACAGAAGAAAGACCGGTACAGGCGCAGGAATGCTATGAGCACCATATGTTATTAAAAGGTCAGTTAGAGAGGATTAATCATTTCCTATTTGGTGACCCTGAACATCCGGATGATTTATCTGTAACTGCAAAAGTAAACCTTATGTTTAATGTACTTCTGGAAATTAAAAGATGGGCTATTGGAGCAGTATTTACATTTGCAGGATGTCTTATTTTTCTCGGGAGTCACTTTGCCAAAATGGATAACATCGCTGAAAAACTTGACTCACACATAAGGCAGACTGATATCGCAATAGAAAGCATCGAAAAACGTGTAATCACGTTGGAAGATTTTGTATACAAAAGGAGTAGACAATGACAGTGAAGTATATAATCGGACATTGGACAGGGTCTAGCTACAAGCCAAATACAATAGATTTAAACAGTTATCAATTACTTATAGACGATAAAGGTATAAAGCATATCGGTAAAGCTATAGGGCAGGCAGCATCAACAGGCGGTATGAACTCAATTACATATAATATCTCTTGCTGCGGTGGCTCAACTTCTACTCCCATAAAAAAGCCGCAAATAGAAGCTTTTTACAAAGCTTGCGCTGAAAAAATAAAAGAATACAGACTAAATATATCTGACTTTTATACGCACGCAGAAATAGGCGAAATGTGCAGGAATTATAAAACAAAAAACGCTGGAGAAAGTTTAGCTTATGCCGACTGTGCAGGAGAATTAATAACTAAACTTCTTCCATGGAATAATTATCTGAACCAAAATATAAGCAAGGTAGATTTGCGGAATCTCCCGGACATTCAAGGTACAGCAAAACAAACAGGAGATTTTCTCAGGAATAAAATCAAATGGTATTATGAAAGATATTAATCTTAATTTTTCACCTTTCTCTCTCTTATTTTACAATATCAAGCCTCGCAATGCGAGGCTTTTTTTTGAATATTTTATAAAATTTTATCGTGTTTTATTTTATGCTCACATTATGCTCACATTTTTCGAAAATTGCTTCAAATTTATCTATCCCATTTTCAATCATTGATTTATTAGTTTTTGCATAATTTCTTAATGTGGTCAGCTCGTTTGTATGCCCTAACTGGTCTTTTGCAAATGTTATAGATAGATCAGAGGCTATTGCCATATCTGCATTGCTCCTCCTTTAACTGTTTTATAACATCTTTCACATCATTTAGAAGTTCTTGTGTGGTCCATTTTTTATTATTGGAGTGATTAAAACCTGTTAAGCAATCAAGCCCATAACACCCTATATAATCGTTACAATGGGCATAATCCCACCCAATCCACCAAGGACCTGTTGGATTAAAGGACAAATCACTTTGACTAAAAGTCAATCCACCGTGACAATTTATATCAATATCATCGTAATTCTTTTTATAATATCTATGTTCTTTCGGTATTTGAACATAACAGCAAGGATGAGTTCCATAACTCATAATTACATAATTAAACCCGTCAATAATACCTTTGTCTAAACATAGAACAATTCTTTCTGTTCTGTATTCCATTTCTAACATAAAAACCTCGCTTTCTACTTTTTCTGTGCTACAATAAAGCCCGATTTACAATAAGGGATAATAAAAATATGAAAAAACAATATCATTCGCAAAAATCTAAACAGACTAACAAAAAAGTTATGTTCAAGTTTGACCCAAAAGATAATACTGTTTTTGAAACAACGGTTACAAGTCCAAATGGCAATAAAAACAATTTTAAGCTCTGGAAACAGAGCTTTTTTATTTTAAGTATTTTATAAAATTTTATCGTGCTCAAATCGTGCTCAAATTTATACCTAAAAGTGTGTAAAAAATGGTAAAACGATTTTTAATAAAACTTTATGAAATACTCATTATTACTATATGTTTGGTAGAAAATGTAAAAGTTGTAAAATGGTAATGTTGAACTGTTTATCTTCATCACCCAACGGTTAAAACCCTTGTCCTTTCTTTATTGTAGTTTTCCGTGCTCAATTTGTGCTCTATTGGATTCTGTGTTATGTAAATTATCTAAAATATTTAGTGCCTCAAATTTTACACTTGGCATATAACTTGCGTAGACGTCTAATGTCATTTTAGCACTTGAGTGGCCTAATTGCTCTTGGACATATTTTATTGGAACACCCTTACTTAGTAAAATTGTTGCATATGTGTGCCGTAGATCGTGAAATCTTATTTTGATTTGCTCATCTTCTGGCAAATTTTTATTCAACAATTTCAATGTAGCACAAAAATAATTTCTTTCCAGTAAAGAAGGATGCATATACTTACCGCTTGAATTGCAAAAAACTATTTTTGAGATTACAGTCTGTTGCTTTTTATATTCCTGAAGTATATTTATAAGAATATCTGGTATATCGACAAGTCGTGATTTATTATTCTTTGTACTCGTTTTTTCGTGTTTGTAGACTTGTTTATTAATTTTAATTCTCGAATTTTTAAAGTCAATATCAGCCCATTCTAAGGCTAAAAGTTCACCGCGCCTTATCCCGGTATAAAGAGCTGTTGCTAATAATGCGTACACTTTTATATTCTTACTTTTGGCCGCATTCAGAAATCTTTGGATTTGTTTTTCATCAAGTACATTGATATCCTTTTTTTCTTCTTTCAATTTATCGCTTTTTAGTATGGGGCTTCTTGAAATATATTTATTTTCAATTCCATAGTTAAATATTACTCTGAGCAGCTGAATTAATTTGTTTATTGAAACATTCCCCAAACCTTTTCTTTTTAGATAAAATATGAGGTTTTCAATATCTTTGTGTGTAATTTCTCGTACAATTCGTGGCATTAGACTTTGAAAATGAGCTTTTACATTCCTATTGTACAAATCCGTAGTTGATTGCTTGCATTTTATTTCGCAATGCCTGCTAAGAAAAGCATTTACTAATGTAGAAAATCTTATGTCTGTACTGTAATCAAATACAACATTCGGTAAATCAAGCTGTGCATCTAACAATGTTTTATAACCGCTTTTTCTATATTGTTTGCCGTCTATCGTATAATTTATCTCATAGCAGGTATGCTTCCCTGATTTATTTTTCCAAGTTCTTTTTCTTATGCCTGCCATTGCATCTCCTGTAACAATTCAATCTCGGCGACATCATAAAAAATATTTCTCCCAATCCTATGACGAATTAAATAACCTTTTTTTGCCCAATTATCGACAGTAGAACGAGCAATATTGAATATCTTTTGAATATCCTTTGCTCGAATATATTTTTTGTTTAATATCCCTTCTCTATTAAAATTAATAACATTACTCATTTCTTACCTCCAAATACTTCATGTAACTTCATGAACAACATTTCTTAACAAAGAACCTCAAGCCATGATGTGGCATGAGGTTCGGAATTGTTAAGCTAAAAAATAAAAACGTGCCGCATAAACATACAGCACGCAAAATTATTACTTATGGGGCAGTAATGCCCCTTCCCTTAATGTTATTATAACATATAAATTGCTTCGTGGGGGATTTCTCCCCCACAGGACTACATCAAGTGTAGTTATGCCTTAAACTGTTATTAACTTATATTCATCATACTTAACCCTTAGCGGAACCTTTTCTCCGATATCAAGATAAACAAAATTTTTGACAAAATCCAGCATTAATATAATAGCTCCGGATTCTCATAGATGTTGCCGATGATTTCTAAATGGTATGCAACATCATATAAATTGACGATTTTAGTATAATCTTTATATGAATACTTATCATTATCTGATATCAATATTTTGTATCGTGCTTCATCTTCGCAATATATAACTTTTCCAATTGAGATATTTCCATTTTTAAATTTTGTTCTTTTAACAATATCCCCTTCATAAATCAGCTTGCCGTTTTTGTCTTTTTTGCTCGTGCATTGCATAAGATTTGTAAAATCTTTAGTTATTAGCAAATCGCAATCAAAAGAATACTGATTAATATATTCTTGTTTTTCTATAATTTCTAAAAAATCAGAAAAGAAACAATTATCCGGGTATTTATCTTCAAATATTTTTTGTGCGATATTTGTATCAATTTGATAACCTGTTTCACAAATACTGTCTGTTGGAACAATAATTACAAATCTATCTGTTTTTAATACAGCTCTATACTTAAATCTATCCTGCATTTTCTTCCCCTTTCGCCTTGCTAATGATGTCTAGGACAGTTAAAATTCTTTCATTATTAAATGCCCTAACATCTGTTTGAGTCCTATCATCTTCACAGTATGTATTAAATCTATGGGCATCCCTTAAAATTTTCTCAATCTCATCAAGGGCTTGCTTGTATTCTTGAAGTCGCGTTGTATAATCAATAACAACCGCATTCGCAGTGTTCAATTCTAACTCTTTTTCCAACTCCTTAACCTTTTCTTTTTCGGCTTGGAGTTCTACACGATATGATTTAATTTCAGAATATAAGTCATTACCTATTGTTTTATGCTCTTCTGCAAGAGTATGATTTATTTTTATTATCCTTTTATAATCTTCTTTCAACTTCTCATTTTCTTGCTGTAACGCTTCACAGTTCTTACAATATTCGCTCATTGTTCCTCACTTTCTATCTGCTCTAGGACTCGTTTAGCTGTGTTTTTATTTCCGTTTGGGAAAGTTCCAGAATAAAATTTCAACGCTTCCGTTGCTATTTTAAGTTTGTGTTGTAGTTCAAGACATTCACTGTCTTTATTTGCATATTCTCTTAAATAAAAAGTTTCGTTTTCTTCTTTTTTCTTTTTCATCTCCTCGTACTCCTGCTTCAGCCGTTCAAATTCTTGAAAAGCCTCATTGTGTCTTTGTTCAAGTTCTTTGTAATCTTCTTTTAAATTTTCGCATTCCTGCGTTTTGCGGGCTAATTGTTTGAAGTCGCAGTTTGGATATTCTTCGCACCTGTCATACATTGTAATTTCATAACCATAACGTAAATAATATTCGCAACCACATTCGCCATCCTCAAAGTATTTACATTTACTTACATCCACGCCGTCAATTATCACTGTTCTATTTTCACAAGTGAAATTCTCATTAAAATTTTTGTTCTGATTTTTTAATGAGTCGTTTATTTGTTCTTTATCTGTCATTCTTCCCACTCCTCCTCAACTTGTAAGATCTCCGTTACTTGCTGGTGCTCAAGCTTATCTTTAAGCTTTCTGTTCTTTTCCTGTTGATATTTAAGAACTGCCCTCAGTCTTAAGACAGGAAAGTTTCTTCTGTAATTTCCATCGTTTGATAATCCGTATTTCCCGTATATACTCATAATATGGGTTTTTAGCGTAGCGAGTGAAATACAAAGAATATCACATATCTCATAGTTATTTAACCCTTTAGCCATAAGCTCTATGACTCCTTTTTCTCTTGGCGTTAGTGTTTCACGGTAAGACTGGTATACTCTTTGATACTCAAGCTTGTGATAAAACAAAAAACTCCGTATTATTTCCTCTTTTACTCCCATATTTTGAGATAACTCTTTAACCGTTAGGTTTTGACTATTACTATAGATGTATTTTTTATCCTCTTCGGTTAATACATTTCTTAATCTGGTTCCCATCTTTGCTCTCCTCTAAGGTTTAAGTTTTTCTTTCAATATCTTGAAAAATTCTTGTGCCTTTTGGTCGTCTTCTTTAGTTATTTCCGGTAATTCAAGCGCTTTAAAATCCTCATATGCGATGCTGCGTTGTTCTTTACCATTTTTCACCATATGTTTGAATTTCTCTGGATTTCTACGTCTATAGTTGTAGTAACTTCTCAGTCGTTCAAAATGTGCATTTGGAAGTTCTGCAGTGTAAGGTCGCTCTTTCCCTACCTCAATCTTGCTTGAGAATGAATTTATAAGCTCATTTAGCAGTTTTTCACTAGCACACATAGAAAGTAATTTTTCGTATTGTCTTTTTGTTAAACAAACATTCTGATAATCACCATAAATTTTCAAAATGTCATCGTTATTAGAAGTTAGAATTTGTTTACTTAGTGTAGTAGTATCCTTATCCTTATCTTTAACCTTATCCTTATCCAGTACCCTTAGGCAAGGGTTACCTAACCCTTCACTAACCCTTAACAAATTATTCTTTTTTAAGCTGGCTATAATGCCCTTATGAACATTGTTTGAAGGGTTAAGCAAGGGTATAGAGGTATTGTATTGAAATTTTATAAAGTCCTCAATAAAAATTTTATTTTTTGATATAAATTTGACTTGTTTAATTGCCTCAAAATCTTCTTTTTTTATTTCTTCTTGAAAACAATTTTTTAAAACCCTGTTAGAAATTTCATAAATTCCCGCACAATCGCAATTATCAAACAGAAATTTTACAAGAAGTTTTTGTTTATCCGTTAACTCCAAAAACCAATCTTTTTGCCATATATTTGAGTCTGCTAAGCGTTTAACCATGCCAACTACCTCTTATATACTCCTGTGCATTCAAAAAAGATTGTTGTACAGGTTGTGGCGCAGTACCTTCATAAATTTTCTGTAATGCTTTTTGAACTCCATACATTAAAGCTTGTTCTTTTAACATTTCATCATTTGTCATTTTTCCTGCGTTTACTCTGCTCGGATAGACTGCATAACGCATTTTAACCTCGCGCTTTACACAGTCTATCATCTGTTTTAATAGTTTAAAGTCTATCTGTTTTTCTTCCATATTGCGCCTCATTAAAATGGTATTTCTTCCTCGTTTATAGAATTATTGTCTTCTTTTTTTATTGGTACAAAGCTGTCTAAGACCCATTTGGGCGATTTATCATTCTTCGGGTTCGGATTTTGCTTAAAGCATAGAAGTTTAGTACCATCAATAACTATCGGAGTTATATCTTTATTGGGCGTTATAATAAAATATGTGTTTCCGTTTTTGTCTGTCTTGCTTCCGTTAAAATCTAATCCAATTGTTGTCATTATATTTTCCCTCCTAAAATTTCTTTTTTGTGCTCACTGCATAGTGTCTTAAACTCTTCTATAGAGTTAACTTTATTTTTGTAATAGTTATAATGCTTAACCAGCCCTTCAATAGTTTTATATTCAGCGATTAAGGCAAACATTTCCTCTTCATCTTCTGTCAGCTTAACTTCTTCAATAGCTTCTCCGCTGTTAAGCCATTCTAATAACTTTATTCCTGTTTCTTCTGTTATTACTGTATCTTCATTTTCAAATAGGCTTGTGCGGTCTTTAGAAACGCTCGCGATATGGTTTTGATTAAGTCGGAATATTGTCGTAAATTCAAATTCTAAACCTTCTCTCTGCTCAGTTTTTGTTCCGACCTTTACAGGTTTTGTAGTGGCTTTTCCTTTAGAATTCAAACCCTCTTCCATAACATAATCCGATTTAGTTCTTGCGCAGCCTATGATATGAATATTAGAGGTTAAAATAGCGTTAATGAACTTCTGATGCCTTGGTGTAACTTTTTTCCAATCGTTAAAAGTCCCGCCTAGCTGTGCCTGAATATCCAGACACCCTCCTTGCCCGCTCCATTCGTGTGAAATACTGTCAATAACCAGTACTCCGTAATCACCACTTACAGAAGCTTCATTGATTGCTGCAATATATTTTTCGGGTGTAAAGGGCGGAGTCAGTTCTAACGTATCGAAATCAAATCTATCAGCATATAGGCTGGCAGAGCCAAACTCCGTATCTATGAATGCAACTTTTTTATTCAGACTATCTGCTAAAGTTTTAGCAATTATTAGTGCTGAGTATGTTTTGCCGCTTCCTGATGCACCTTCTAATAATAATCTAAGTTTTTGCTGTTTCTTGCTTGCTCGTTTAAACATTTGTAATATTCCTTTCTCTACTCAAACCACTGTGGTATTCTTGTACCGTGCCAGCAGTAATAAGGGTCTGGCTCATAGGCCTTTTCCCAATTACAATCAGGAGGTGAGGCAGTACAATTATATTTATATTCAGGCTTAGTGCCGTGTTTTAAATAGTATGCAGTTTCCGCATCACATTCTTGATTTCCCAGCATCATAATGCCCCGCGCCTTATCATTTCATAGCACTTGTTTAGCTTACCTTCTTGCGCAATCTGTATTGCTTTTCTATGAGCTAGGTTCCACGCTCTTTTGTTCATAAACACAGGTATTTCGTCACCATCTGCATAAATCATAAGCATATGTTTAACTACTGCATCATACTTTTGTCTTTGTGTTGGTTTTTGTCTTTCGCTTATCACAATTGGAATACAGAGAAATAGACAAAATATAGTTAATATCCAAGCTTCAACCATAATAAAATCCTTTCAGGGGTTTAAAAAGCCGATGTAAAATGTATGTTGTGTAAATACACCGGCTAATAACTGTATTCATGGAATATAATCACGATTTAAAGAACTCTTTAAAAGTAGAAGAGCCGTATTGTCCCTCAGTAGCTTTTATCACTTCTTCTAATGTCATTTCTGGTTTATACTTCTCTTTGTTATTTTCTAAGAAATTATTAGTACCAAAACTGCAAGCGCCGGTGATTGTTCTGTATGCAATAACCCACCATTCAAGCGTATGTACTTCGTTTGGTTTAACATTCCTATACTTTTCTACATCTCTATCCGAGGTTTTAAATAACCAGTCATAATAAGCATGCTTAATTGTATTACCATGAGCATAAACATCATTTTTAAAGAATATATATGCAGTTTTTAAACCTACTTTAACCTTTAAAATGTTACCTTTAGATGATAAAACTTCACAAAAAATGCCATCAATTTTTCTATATGTGCCATTTTTCCAACATAATTGTTTTTCAACCTCAAGCCTAAATTGACGCATAAAATCCTTATTAGGTATAGATACTTTTAGTGTTTTAATGCTAGTTCCTCTAAGGTCGAGGTTTCCTCCAACAGTAAGGTTATCCGGTAGTGTTGTAATGCTTGTTCCTTCAAGGTTGAGGTTTCCTCCAACAGTAAGGTTATCCGGTAGTGTTTTAATGCTTGTTCCTCTAAGGTTGAGGCTTCCTCCAACAGTAAGGTTATCCTCTATTATTTGATAATCACTAATACTCCAATCTTTAACAAATTTTTCTTGTTCTTTGGTCATATATAAATCCTTTCTTTGTTCTTTGATTAGTAAAAAAAAGAGGGAGCACGAACAAACTATCAATTGGGTAAATGAAGTTAATAATCAATCTACTCCGCAGAATGTAAAATATCCAAAAGCCCCTCAGGAATTGTCGATAAAATAAATAAGAAAAAGAGCCGGTGAGTTAAAAGTAAACTATCTAAGAAAGGAACCGGCTCAAACTCTTGGGAGAGTTAAATTTTTCAAGTCCTTAAGGAGACGGACTCCACAGCCGGAATCATCCTGGCTGTGAACAAGGCGCCATTTGACACATCCGCCTATATTAAAAACTTAAGGGTGATTTGTGGTAATAAATAGTGAATAAAATATAGAAACAGTGAGTACGATTGCTGTAACAACAAGAGAAAATTGGGTAGAAATATGAATTGTATTACATAATAGCATCTTTAAGCCAATAAAGCTCAATACTATAGATATTCCATATTTTAAAGCACAGAATTTCTCTACAACTTCTGCAAGTACAAAATACAAAGCTCTTAGCCCCAAAACTGCAAATATATTAGCACTAAAAATTATAAATGCATTGTTACTTATTGCTAATGAAACAGGTATGCTATCCATAGCAAAAACAATATCCGTTGTTTCTATCATCAATAAAACTATAAATAAAACAGTAGCTTTACCATTAACAAAAAATTTATTTCCAATATATCTATCATGAGTTTTAAAATGTTCTTTAAAGTATAAAACAACTTTGTTTTCGTGAATTTCTGCATCTTCATTGTGTGCAAAATATATCTTTATACCTGAATAAACTAACAATAATCCTAATGGATATATTAGAAAATGAAACATATTTAACAGCGCAACACCACTAAAAATACAAATTCCTCTTAAAAGTATTACTCCAACAATCCCCCAAAATAGACAATGATGCTGATACTCTTTAGGGGTTTGAAAATGATTAAAAATAAGATACATAACAAATAAATTATCTACACTTAACATTTTTTCTACAATATATGCAGTAAACCATTCACAACCGGCATTATTACCCCAAATACAGTAAACTGCTACTCCAAAAATAACAGAGATTGCTATATAAAATATCGATTCTAAAATTGCTTTTTTCATATTATTAATCCTTTTAGAAGAACAGGGGATTAACCCCCTGTTCTTTCAATTGTTATACAGCTATTAAATTCAGCGCGTTATTAACATCTTGAACAGTTTTAGCTGTTATTTCTTTGTTAATAGCAACAAATTTCCAGCTGTTATTTTCTCTAACAAGTTTAGATGAAATAATGCCGGTTGAAGCACCTTTGAGCTCGATGTTTGCAAGTTCAACATTCTTTCTATCTGTTGTATCAACAATTCTAGTGTAAGACCTTTTAACTTCAGAGAAAGGCTGTCCTGAATATGATGTTACAGAGAATACAATAGATTGAATATTAGCCGGAACTTTTTCTAAATCAACAACAATCTGCTCGTCATCACCGTCAACACTGTTTTGTCCGGTTAAATCATCACCCGTTGAATAAATTGAACCACACTCAGATTTTTGATGGTTAAAAAATACCATATCGGCTACAGAGCCATCCGCTCTCAACAATGTCGCATTTGCATCTAAATCAATTTCTTTCCCTTCAATTGCAGGATCCCAGCCTAAACCAAGAGTAACTTGTTTAATTTGTTGCTGTGGTACTTCTTTTTCAAAAGAAAATTCTTGTCCTGCTGTTAATTCTTTTTTCTCAAATGAATAATTTCCCATTTTTTTCTCCTTACATTTTTTCTACAATACTTTTGATTTTGTTTATAATACGGTTGTAATCAAATTGAATATTGACTATTCGATTTTCAACCTTCACGCTTGTATGCAACAAAATCAAAACAATACAAGCTAAAAAAACTAGTTTCATAGTCCTCCTTTCATCAAGTTCTTAAGGCAGTTGTCGAGTGTTCCTCGACAACTGATATTAAAAACTTGTTTAAGTTCTCCTTTTGCAACGCTGCCGTGAAAACGGTTGCAATAACCGCATATTACTGTTGGTTATTGTCTTTCATCTTATAGATGATTTCAGTCCTTTCGGTATTTACCAGTCGCTTTACGCTTTATAATGCCATAAGGCTTTCTTTTTCAAAGTACAGAAATTATAGGCAGTACAAAGAGTACGCCTGTAAGTATAGTTATTTTACAAGTGTTACATTAAGTATAAAACGTAATAAGGTGTAACTAGTTATATATTATATCAAGTGTAACACTTTGTCAATAGTTTCATTTTTATTCACTTTTGATATTTTTTGTGCTACTATATCACTATGGCAGTAAGTGAAACTAATAAACGAATATTAATAACGCTACCGCGTGAATATGCAGAGTATTTAGAGGAGTGTGCTGTAAAAGAACATCGCTCTATAAGTAATAAGGCTGCTGCTTTACTCATTGATAAAATCAACGAAGAAAAGCGGAGCAAATAGTTTACCCTTATTACAAAAGCTCCGCAAAGAAACTTTTAACTATTTTCAGTTTTAAATGTGCAATATTAAGCATTGTTAGTGCTTTACAGCTTTTAAACCTAGTTCTATCAAATGTCTAATTACATTTGAGTACGGTTTATCATAGAATTTATCTTTTTTTAGTTTATCCATAACTGGTTCCCATTCGGGTTGAAGGGTTATGGATAGTCTTTTTTTAGAAGTACTCATTTCTATCCTTTCTGGTACACCAGTGATGTATATTAATGTTATACTACACCAGTACACCACTTGTCAATACCTTTATTGATTATTTTTTTTATTTCACTTATAATCTCAATAGAGAAGGGTTATTATGGCAACTGAGAAACCAAGATTTTCTATTACTGTTGACGAAGAATTACTAAAAGCAATTGAAGATTATCGCTTTGGTAATCGTATTGCTATGCGTTCAGAAGCTATTGTCCAATTAATTAAAAAAGGACTTGAAACCCTTGAAAACGAGAATAAGAAAAATTAAGTTTTAAATGTGCAATATTAAGCATTGTTAACTAAGCCTATGTATTAATTTACATTTAGGCTTTGTTTTGTTATAATATCTATGTCGATTTAAATGAGGGGGATTGAAACTAGTTAAGCAATCTCCCTGTTTTTATCTTCAAGAGAAAGGTAATTATCAATAAATTCATTCAAGACTTCTGACATTGTGCGATCATTGTCAATAACGCGCTTGTAGAATTTACGATATTTTTCTTTCTTACAATTGAATGTAATACGGTGTATGTTCATTGTGGCTCCTACACTTTGATTCACTACATATGTAATTATATGGCAAATGTCATATAAAGTCAATACCGAATGTCATAATATGGAAAACTTATTAGTTAAACGTTTAATAGAAGTCCGAAAAACCTTTGGTGATAGTGGTTATGGTTTCGCAAAAAAACTTAACATTCCGCAGTCTACATATTTACGTTATGAAACAGGACAACGGAAAGTATCAGCAGATTTGATAGAAAAACTCACATTATTTTGTGATGTTAATCCTTTTTGGTTATTCACAGGTCAAGGTCAGATGTTTATCAAGCCTGATGACAATACCCTCGAGCGACAGAACGATACTACTGTCAAAGAAAGAGTTAGTCATTTTGGCGAAAGGCTTGGCGAGTTACAAGACAAACACGAGTACTTAGATAAAGATATGGCAAAACTGCTCAAAATCAGTGAAGAAGATTATATTGATTTAAAGCTTGGGGATATTGAACCGGATTTGGAAGTCCTAAATCGCCTGAAACAGTGTTTTAAAGTGTCAATTGATTATCTGTTGTATGGGGAGTAGGGTTGAAATTTGGGGTATAATATGTCATAATATAAATGTAACGTTGTAACTTATTTACAAAAAACATTGGGTGTATCCCGCAAAATGTTGTTACAAAATTGATAGCGAGAAGACCGGGCTTATCCCTAAAAAGGTTTTTCTCGCTTTTTTCATATTGCAAAAAATATCACTCATGGTAACATGAGCCTATGATTGATAGATATGATGTAATTGAATTAAGTAAGATTTATAAAAGACTTTTAGAAGTAGAGCTAACACTTAAACAAAAAATAATATTTGCACTTGAAAAAACCTACGCAGAAAAAGCTTTTTATAGATTAATACCTTATATTAAAAGTCTTGACCATAATATAAAAGAAAATTTAAAACTTATAGAAAATACACTGATTACAGATGAAGTAAAGTTAAAAAGATTTATGGCAAATGCTTATATCTCTGATGTTGTGAATATTCTAACAAGATATAAAAATATTTATAAATTTAAACTTTTTCAACAAAATTTTTATGGATATGAAATGGACAATACAAAACACGCAGAAGTTATAAGTTATGCGGGTAGATTAGTATCTTTGCGGAATTCAATAATGCATTTCAATATAACAAGTTATAAAAATAATAAAGACCATTATCTTAAAACATTAATTTACTGGGAAAAACTTATAGAAGTACCTAAAATGCAGTATATACATAACCTCTCCTTAAATAAAAAACCCAGAATGACAACAGTTCTAAAGGCTCTTTCAGATACTTATCCAGATTTTTTATCTTTAAGTGACCGTCTTGTCTGTGATATGTTTGATGATATCGCATTCATAAATGGCTGGGGAATTAATGAACTCCCACAATACTGGTCTATTGGTCGAGCACTTTATGAATTAAGACGTCAAAAGAAGAAAAAACAAGCTTTATAATCATCTTTCTAGCTTCCCATTCTTTGTATTAATTTCAACTCCGTGTATATCTTCCAAACTTCTTGTTGTATTGAAATATCTAAAGTCAACCTTCTTTTCAACTTTCCCAACTCTGCTCATTATTTGATTATAACTGTTCACCTGGTAGTATATAGAAAATACAAGCAATGCCAAGATTAAGCATTCTATTAAATAACTCCTCTTTTGAATATATTTCACAAAACCTTTTACATCAGTAAATAACCTACTTTTCATTTTGCTCACTTTCCTTTTTCTTAATTCCTAATATATATTACGGAATATTGAGCAAACTTAAAACCTTTATTTAAGCGTTTTTTTAATGTTTAAAATAGTATACACTTATCTAAAAAACGAAAAATCTTTATTCAATTAGTAGTCCTGCTAAATGATGTAATTTTGGAAAAAGATTATTTAATATAAAATTAGTGTATTTGCGTTGATTAGGGTTTATGTTGCAGCAGATTTCTTTAGTAGATATTAACCAATTCTATACAAAACCTGTAAAAAAACGGGGCAGCTATAAGAAACATCCGAAAACGGAAGAAGAAATAAGCCCGTGGACTTTAATAAAAGACTTGTATGTAAAGCTTGCCGGCTATTTTTCACTACCAGTTTTTTGTCAGGAGGATATTGTATTCACACAAGGTATTTTTCGCATCAGCTGCTATGCTTATACCGATGAAGCTTACGAATATCAGGGTGAAACCTACAAAGGTGAAAATTTTAAGGTATTTGAAGCTGAAATTATCGGCACTGAGAATATGTATTTAGAAGACCGTCTGAAAATCCATCAGGCGGTTTTAAGCTATTTGGACGCAGGCGCTACAATAGAAGAGGCAGAAATATACGTAAAAACTAAGTTTAAGCATATTTTTGGGTAAGTTATGAGTTTAAATGAAAAACAGAAACAATTTTGCGAAGAATTTATTATTGATTTTAACGCTACGCAAGCCGCTATTAGGGCAGGCTATAGCAAAAATACGGCGCGCAATATTGCATGTGAAAACTTAGCAAAACTTAACATTCAGGAATACATTAAGCAGCTCATTGAAAAACGTAATGAGCGAACTAAAATCACGCAGGATGAAGTTGTTGCCAATATTGTTGAAGTTATGCAAAGGTGCATGCAGGCTAAGCCTGTAACATTTATGGGACGACAGGTTAAGGATGAAGAGGGGAATAACCTCTGGAAATTTGACTCACAGGGTGCAAACAAAGCCCTTGATATGCTTATGAAGCATACCGGCGGGTACAACGCAGATAACCAACAGAAACAAGCACTAATGACCTCAGTACAAAAGATTTTTGTTACCCCCGATGAAGTTGAAGAAGTAGATAAACATATAAAAGAAACTATAAACAATGATAAACAGTGAGTTTCTGGGGCAAAGATTACTAAAGCAGGGCTTTGAAACCTGGATGCGCTATATGTTCCGGGTTATTGAAGGACGCCCGTTTGTTGTTGAGCCTATACACGCAGACCTATTCCAGACAATGGAAAAACTGTATGCAGGTAAAGAGTTGCGCCAAAATATCAATGTCCCGCCCAGAAGTGCTAAAACTACGCTTGCAAAATACTTTATAGCCTATTGCTGGACAATCAGTCCTAAGATGAATTTTATCTATACATCTTATTCGGAAAGCCTTCTGGCGAATATCTCCAAAGAATTGATGACAATTCTTGAACATCCGGCATACAAAGCTATGTATCCGCAGTCGAGAGCTATTGAAGGGGAAGAGGATATAACCCCCAAAGATGACTTTTGGTATGAGTATCTTAAACAGTTTTACACAGGTAAAAACGTATATTCAGCTAAAAAAATCACAACCTATCAAGGCGGAATATGCTTGTTTAGTCCTATCGGAGGTCAGATAACCGGGTACGGCTGCGGCGTGCGTTCGGCTAAAAAGTTCTCTGGTGTGCTTATTATCGATGACGGCAATAAACCTGCTGATGTGCGCTCACAAACTATGCGCGACAGGGTGTTACGATACTACGAAGAAACCCTGTTGTCACGTCTGAATAACCCTTATGTCCCGATTATCAATATTCAGCAAAGACTGCATGTTGAAGACCTTTCCGGAACTTTAGAGAAAAAATACAGGTTTAACACCCTTAAGAAACCTCTGCTTGATGAAAACGGAGTATGTCAAATCCCCTCACAGTACACCCCTGAACGTATTGAAGAACTTAAAAAGAATAATTACATGTTTTTATCCCAATACCAGCAAGAGCCAATTATATTAGGCGGTCAGGTAATTAAGCGTGCATATTTTAGATATTACCCCGTCGCAAAAGAATACCAGTATAAACGTATACTTATTGCAGCTGATACAGCAATGAAAACGAAAGAATATAACGACTACAGCGTATTTATGGCCGGCGGTGTAACAACAGATAACAAGTTACATGTTCTGGATATGCTGCGCGGAAAATGGGAGGCGCCGGAGCTTGAGAAAATGGCAGTTGCTATATGGAATCAGTTTAAGCTATATCCTGTTACGGGTTTGACTTGCAACGGCTTCTATATCGAAGATAAAGCGAGCGGCATCGGATTGGTTCAGGGCTTAACCGCAAAATACGGGATACCGGTTATTGGTGTTCCAGCTTCAACCGACAAGTTAACTCGCGCAGAGAACGTGCTGCCATATATTGAAAGCGGTCAGGTGCATTTACCAGAAAATGAAAACTACAATTTTAACGTTGATATACTCTCAGAGTGTGAAGCTTTCAGCCGTGATATGTCGCATAAGCACGATGATATTGTTGATACATTAGGTATTTTGATTCAGGAAGCTTTAGGAAAGACAAAGATTAGTATTTTAGATTATTTTATGTAAATTAATTTTCAAGCCGTTTGCTACGATTGAATTATGGCTAAAAATAAGAACAAAAAACCGCTGAAAGCAACCAACACAGCGGATGATAACATTATGCAGGTAATCGAGCAGGAGTCAAGAAAGCTTACTGCTCAGAACTCTTTGGAAACTGCTTTAAGATGCGGAAACGGGCTTGATAACTGGTCGCAGACTTTGAGTCCGCGCAATGCTTATAATAATCTCTCGCTGGTTATGATTAGCCAGTGGCAAATATTGTTAAGCTATCTATACAAGACCTACGGCGTACTTGCCAAAATGGTTGATATACCAGTAGATGACGCGTACAAAGGAGGCGGGTTTACCCTTGAAACTGATAGTATTGAAGAAGAAGAGCTCAAAGAGCTGGAAAAGACTATTAATAAAAATCAAGATATAAAACAGATAAAAAATGCACGCAAGTGGGCTCGGCTGTACGGCGGTGCGGCACTTATAGCACTAAGCGGGGATGATTTATCAAAGCCTCTGAACTATGAATCGCTTTATAAAAAACCTTTAGAGTTTATGGCTGTGGATAGATGGCAATTATCATATTCAGAGCCTAATATTAATATCCCGGGTGGTCAGTGGGAATATATTAATCAATACGGGCGGACAAAAGCTAAAAAAGGTGTTATCGGTTCTAATACGCTGACACGTATCCACTCAAGCCGTATTTTCCCTATAACAGGCAAAGAAGCTCCGTTTATAATTAAGCAGCGTGTTAACGGCTGGGGAATATCTGTTTTAGAACAGGTGTTTTCTGATATGTCGCAGTATTTTAAGGCGGGGAATGTCTTATTTGAGCTTCTTGATGAAGCAAAAGTTGATATTATCAAGCTTGAAACACTCCAGACTGCATTATCAGCAGGTAACACAAACCAGATTTTACAGCGTATGCTCGACTTGATTGCAAATAATTTGAATTATAAATCAAAACTGCTGATGTCCACCAATGATGACTATGTCCAAAAGCAGATAAGTTTCAGCGGGCTGGCAGAAATGAATAAAGAAATCCGTATTATGATGGCGGGTGCAGCCAATATGCCTGTTAATAAACTCTGGGGCGAAGGTGTCACAGGTTTTGGAAGCGGAGAAGACAGTTTAGAGAACTATAATTCCCAGATAGAGAATGAAGTCAGAAGCGCAGATGATGCAGTTATTGACTGGGTGCTTATGCTCAGGTGCTATCAGCAGTTTGGCTTTGAACTTCCTGACTTAACCAAAAACTGGAAAAATTTAAGAGTTCTTTCTGCAATTGATGAACAGAATATAGCTGACCATAAATTCGCAAATGCCTTACAGCTTTATGACAGACAGTTCTTAAGCCCTAAAGAGCTTGCGTTATACCTTAAAAAAGAACAGTTATTTGTCGCGGATACAAGGGCATTACGGGGTGAGCTTGAAGATATGCCATTATTGAGCCAGCAGCAGGGATTTACTGAAACGAAGGATATTGTTAAGGAATGAGCCCTACAGCCATTAAAGATTTCAAGATAAAACAGTCTTATACAAGGCTTGTACAAAAAGCCTTGTTCTCATATCTTTGGGAAGGGATTTACAAGCCCATGTTTGATATGCTTGAAATCAAACCCGATAAGGCGAGAAATAGCCTTGATGCCGTGACACAGGGGCTTAAAGAAGGGCAGATATACTATGTTGAAGGAGGCTTTAAGGCTAAAACTAAATTTTCAGCAGCCCAGTCAAGACTGTTAGTAACGTGGGGTGCGAAGTATGACAGTTACAAAAAAATGTACCGCATTGATTATAACCAAATCCCGATGACTGTTCGTGTTGCGCTTGCAGAGTCGGAAATAAGCGCGAAGAATACTATTACCCAACTGGAAGTGTTTTTACGGGAGGTCGAAGCCAATATCCCGTATATTGTGGAATCAATGGTATTTAATGAGGAGGTTGTAACCATTCTTGATGATGCGGGGAATGAGGTTAAGAAGAACGTTAAGCACCTTAATATTATTGAGCCGGAGTTGTCAGAAGCCCAGAAGCAGGAAATAGCGCAGAGCTATACAAACAATATGCGCTATTATATCAAGAATTTTGCAGAGAAGCGTATCCCTGAAATGCGTCAAAGGGTGCAGGAACTTGTACTCAAAGGCTACAGGACGGATACTATAGAAAAGATGCTGCAGCGTGAATTCAATATAATGAGTGATAAAGTTAAGTTTCTTGCACAGCAGGAAACATCTATTATGCTTGCTGAATACAAGCGCGTAACCTATCAGGAGATGGGTTTTGATAAATTTATCTGGCGGACAATTATAGACGGCAGAGAACGACCGCGCCATCACGAACTTAATGGGCAAATTTTTAGATATGATAACCCGCCATATGTAGATGCAGGGAAAACCCGTACAGGCTTGCCAGGACAAGATTTCGGCTGCCGTTGTGAAGCCGTACCATACCGCGATGACAACCCGCTTATAAAGACAGAAATAAAAAACGGACAGTTACAGCTTACTAAATCCTAAAAACCGAGTTTTTAGGATTTTTGTTTTTCCCCTCAAATTTAAATTTCGCGCGGGTTGGTACAATCAATACAGGAGTATCAACCAATGGACAGAGGCAAAATAGACAATTTAATATGCTATCTTTTAGCAATAGCCAACTATGCGAAGGATATACACTATAACTGCGGAGGGGAAAGTTTCTATGGTCAGCACTTATTTGCTGACAGGTTTACAGATAACCTGCAGGACTACATAGACCAGCTTAAAGAAATATGTCTATTAGGGCACGGATTTAAACCGCTGCACTCAAACGAATATTTGAGAAGGGGAGCCGATTTAATCCCCGAAGCGGTTGATTTCCGCCTTATGCACGATTTAATGCTCAATTGTCTACAAGAGATTGAGGGTGTTGAAGATATCTCAAAAGGTGATGAAAACCTTATTGGTGCTATTGCTCAGGATGTCCAGAACAATGTCGGACTTCTAAATATTATGTTTGGAGGTGTACAAAGTGTATAACTGGACGGGTAAATATAAGGCTACAAACGCAATATATCTTGAGGACTCAAACGGACAGGAAGGCAGACCGTTTAAGGCACGTTTCATACAGGCGGGTCTTGTAAAATATGATTTCGGGGTCTGTCTTTTAAAAAAAGAGACAATTGATAAGTTTTTAAACACTTTTCTGGAGGACCCAGTAATTATTAACCATATTGATGATATTAATAGTGACGATGTTTGCGGCATTATTCAAAAGGTATGGTTCAGCGCGGAGGACGGCTGGTTCTGGTGTTCGGGGGTTATAACCGATGAAAAGGCTATTAAACTTATTGAAGACGGTTACAATGTTTCCTGCCAGTACCGTATAATAGATTATGCCGATAATACAGAAGGCAAGCTGCATAATGCAAACCCGTATGACAAAGAGATTTTAGACGGTGTGTTTGAACACCTTGCAATAGTAGAGAACCCGCGCTATGAGGGGGCGTATATTGCCGTGAATGCGTATGTTGCTCAAAATGCTATATGCAGAAATGAATTTAAAGAAAGTGAGCATCCCCGCGATGATGAAGGGAAGTTTACTGAAAATAACGATAGTACAAGTTATTTTGCAAATTGGGACAATGCTCCGGAGGTAGAGTTAAAAACAAATGAATTAAGCTCTATTACGGATATTAAACTGCTAAGAAAAGCTGCTCAGGATTATTATAAAAACAACTTGCAGGGTCAGACAATTAACAAGGAAGGATTAGGAAGTATCCGTTTTTCCGGCAAAGGCTGGAAGGAATTTGTACATACAAGCGCTGATGGGGATAAGTTAAGAGCTATTCCGCAGCTGCCGGAAATTATTAAAAATGGAAAATTAGGCGATTTTCAGAAAGACAATAAAGGCAGAACTGACAATATAAAAGGGTTCTATCCCATTTATTGCAATCTAAAAACAAGCAGCGGAATAAAAAAAGCAGAAGCTTTAATAGCCCAAGATACAGAAGGCAACCTTTTTTACACGATGTTTTTAGATTATGACCGCCCCATTGCTAAAAATAAAAGGGACATTACCAGTAATCAAGACCGGCTGCCCCTTAACTTTATTATAGCATCTAACTCAACAGATTTCAATACTAGTAAATATCAACCTGTATTCGACTGGATACGCAATTTTAAAGGAGGAATTATGGACAAGGAAACAAAAGGCTTGTTTGAGTCGCTTATTGACGCCCTGAGAGCCCGTAATGAGGCTGAGGATGAAAAGGAAAAAGACGACGAAAAGAAAGCCGAAAACAAAAAGGCTAAAAATGAGGATGTCGACAAGCGCGACATTATTCGTCAGATTATGGCTATTGCAGGCAAATACGAAGATAACGAAGATGTCAGAACTATTGCTAAATTAGCTGGTAAACTGGCTTACGACAAATCGGAAGCCGGTACTGCTGACAACAAAGCCAAAAATGAGGACGATGAGGAAGAAAAGAAAGAAGACGAAGAAGCCAAGAATAAATGTAAAAACAAGGCTAAGAATGAAGACGAAGAGTCCAAAGAGAAGTATGAAGATCTAAAAGAAGAAGTTAAAAAAGAAGCTGAAAACAAGAAGGCTAAAAACTCAATGGATGCTCTCAAGCGCGTTTTCTTTGAAGGCGAAGCACCGAGAGGCAAAATCTATATGTCGCAAAAAGAAGGCATAGAACTCGGCAAAAAGCTTTACTAATCAGTAATCAACCAACATAAGGAGTATAAAAATGACAAATGGTATTTCATTAACAAATAGAAGGATGACCGCGGCAAAAGGCCAGCCGGCATACCTGCCAAACCAGCCGATTATCCATAACTGTATCGTAGACCCGACATTGGCGGCAAACACATATTTGAGCCCTGGTGATGTTGTTGCTCTTCAATCTGCTGCAACTTTAAAAGGTGTAACCGTTGTAAAAAAAGCAGCTGTAACAGATACACCGTGCGGGGTTGTTGTATTTAACTCTATTAAATCCGGTTTTGCGGCAAATGATAAGATTTCTATTTTCCCGGTTAATTCTTTTGTTTACCTGCCTGCAGGTGCAGCTAATATTAAACTTGGCGATAATTTACAGTTTAATGCTTCAGGTCAGGTTGTGACAACAGCAACTGCATCTAATGGCTATATCGGTATTGCATGGACAGCACCATCAGCGGTGAATGACTTAGTTGTAGTTCAGATTGTGCCGGGTATGGAAGCAGCAGCTTCATCTTAGTAAAAGTAAATATCAACCAACAAAGGAGTATAAAAATGGCAAATAGCATTTTTGATGCGGATAAATACGCAGAACAGACATTTAAAGCGGTTAACGCTTTATTTGACTATCCTACCGCCGGGGTTGTCCAGACGGTAGACACAATAACTGAAATTGTAGATGGTATAGTGGAAGCTAAATACTACACAGTAGACGGCACACTCTCAGACTACATAAATATAGACGCTTCCGGCAGAGGTGCTTATGCCGGTGAAATCTTCCAGTTTACCGGTGCTTATGTAGGCTCGCCGTTTAAACAGTGCATTATTAATCCTGCTTCAACAGGTATACATAACGACGCGACAGCAGATATCGCAGTAGACGGTATCAGAACGCCTAATAACTTCTACAGACAGAAATATTCTATTTCTCAGGAAGGTCTTAAGATGGCAGCGGTTAACCGTGTAACATTTGACCTTGTGGAAGAAAAAGAAAAATCCCGTAAAAAATGCTGGGATTTGGGCTTGCAAGACACATTGTTTGAAGGTCTTGGCGATGGAAAGACATTTGGCTTGCTCAACCAGCCTGGGGTAACTGTCAACACTTCGCTTATCCCTGTTGCAATTCAGAACATGACAACAGCACAGCTTAAGACTTTTGCAAGTTCAGCACTAACAACAGCGTTTGCAAACTCTAATTATACAATCAAACCTAACCGCTGGTTAATGCCTACAGATACATTTATGGCTCTGGGTGTACCATACGGCGATACATTCGGAATGCCTACAGTTATTCAGGTATTAGAGAATGCATTCAAACAAGCCGGCGCACCTTCTGACTTTAGAATTGTACACTCTATCTACGGCGATGCTGCAGGTACAGGCGGAAAAGGCAGACACGTATTCTACAATACAGAAGCAGATAACCTGCTTATGCTTACTCCGAAACCATATACACCACATCCATTGTATGCAGTAGGTGCATTAGATATGATTTCCGATGCAGAAGCACAATTCACAGGTGTATGGCTGAAACGTCCTACATCAATGCTTTACGCTGATGAAGCAGCATAGTAATTAGGAGGAAAGTAAAATATGAAATTACATAACAGATGCGGTAATAACCTATCACACGTAATTGTCGAAAAAGGCAAGAACATAACTTATTTCATAGCTAACGGTGACTTTGGAGAAGTGCCGAAAAAAGTAGCTGAAATATGGCTTAAAATACCCGGGGTAACTGAATATGTCGAGCCTGAGGACTTAGAGAAAGCAAAAATCGAAGCTAAAGCGAAACAGGAGGCTCTGGAAAAGGAAAATGCCGAGCTTAAGAAAAAGCTTGAGGCATTAGAGAAAGCAAAAACCGAAGATAAAAAGTAAATTTCTTCAACACACATAACCTGATAACTATGAAAGGAAAATCACAACATGTCAGACAATATTTTGGAAAATGTAACAGTAGAACAATTTAAGGAATATTTTATGCGTGATTTTCCTTTCCTTCCTTTATATCAGGAGGGCAAAACGTATTTTATTGATGATATAGTTTATGTTGAGCCTAATTTTTATAAATCACTCATTAATAACAATACACAGCCGGTAACTGATACAGAAGCCTGGGACGTTACAAAAGGTGATATTTATAACTATGTGACAGACGCAGATATACAAAAGGCAATGTCACAGGCCATAATTAATGCCAACGAGCGTTACGGCAGTGACGACACCGAATGTGTTAACATCTATTTACACCTGGTCGCTTTTTATCTGGTAATGGATTTAAGAAACGCCTCTAGCGGTGTTAACGGTACTTTTAGCGGTTATGTCGCGTCAAAAAGTGTAGGTGATGTATCTGAGAGTTACTCATTTCCTACCTGGCTTATGAATAACCCGTTATATGGTATTTATTCACAGAATGGCTATGGTATGAAGTATTTATCTCTCATACTACCTTACCTTGCGGTTACGATTCTGTTCTCACCCAGGAGGTCTACTTATGGCTAATGTTAAGGCGGATTTATCGGGGCTTGAGGGGTTACTCAGGGGCTTAAAAGATGAATACAGTGTCAAAATAGGTATCATCGGGAGTGACGCAAAGCAGCAGCACGACAGCGAAAGCGGTCTTACCAATGCTGATATTGGTACGTTTCACGAATTTGGTACAAAGAGAATGCCCCGCCGTTCTTTCTTAGAAGATGCAATTATCCGTAAGGTGTTTAGTCCGGACCAGATGAAGGACATGAAAAAAATCTTATGGAAACAGTTCTTTGTTAAAAATGCGGCTAAAAAATTCATGCAGGATATCGGAGCAAAGGCACTGGACGCAGTCTGGATGGCATTTGATACAAACGGATTCGGGGAATGGAAGCCGCTAACTATAAGCACGGAGCAGAATTTCAGAAAAGCCAGAAAAAGAAACGTCAAAAAACATGGCTATCAGATACTTACAGATACCGGCAGGTTAAGACATTCAATCAGTTTTAAGGTAATTAAAAAATGAACCTAATCCAGCATAATACAATACTATCTAATACTACGGGGCTTCCTAACATGGCTCAAACCATTCAAGGCTGGTTTCAGCCTGTTGAGTTTGAGGTAATAACCCGCAGTTTAGCTGATGACGGTGACGGTGTGGACTGGGTGTCTGAAACCGTTACATTAATAAAAACACAAGGTGTAGTAAGACCTCCGAGCGATAAGGACTTAAAAATATTACCCGAGGGTACATGGGCTTGGGAATGGCTTCAAATTCACTGCTTACCGAATGTGGAATTAAACACTAATCAGTTTGTAATCTATAAAGAAAAGCGCTATAAGGTTATGGCTAAAAAGGATTGGACAGAATACGGGTATATCAGATACACATTACTAGAGGCTTTTCAGGCAGAGCAGCTGGAGGGAGGCGTTAGTGGCTAATTCACTAGAGATAATTAAAAACATACTTGTTAATGAAATGGAGCTTCCAAAGACCCGTGTTTGGGCGTATAACGCTGATATGGATTTGCCAAAGGATAACAAGCTCTTTGTAGTCCTGCATTATGGCGAAAGACGGCCAATAAGCAACAATGTTAAATATGTTTCTACTGATGAGGAATTGGAAGAACATCTGAGTATGAACGTAGCTGAGGATGTTATAATCTCGCTTTTATCTCGCGGGGTTGAGGCCAGAGAGCGGGCACACGAGGTGCATATGGCATTCAGAAGTACATATGCACAGCAGGTACAGGCAAAAGAGCACGTGCATATTTCATTACTGGGGGATGTTTACGACGCTTCTTTTTTAGAAGCAGCTTCAAGAATTAACAGATTTGATTGCCGCGTAAGAGTTTTCAACTCATTTGCTAAGATAAAAACAGTAGATTATTTCGATAAGTTCCCTAATACAAGTCAAGTAGAAGTTATAACAAAAATAGAACCGTAAAATATCAACCAACAAAGGAGTATCAACTAATGACAGCAGGATATCAGATACCAATTACTTATGTAGTTAACGCTACTGCGGTAACACCTTCGCAGGGTTTAGAGCCGCTTAAGCTAAGCACTATTCTGATAATGACAGATGAAGAGCCGGCAGTACCTTATCAGGGCTCTTATGTTATCTCAAGAACGTCAACTGGAATAGCTGACCAATGGGGGACAAATACTGAGATGGCACAGCAGGCCAATATGATTTATTCCCAAACGCCGAATATTTTAGCTAATAACGGATATGTTATCGGCGCTAACTACCAGACAGTGGATTATAACAACCCGGCAACAGCGGGCACGCTGACAACAGAAAACCTGAGTGCAAATATAAAAAATTTTATTTCTGTAACTAACGGGGTGATTAATCTTACTGTTGACGGTTCGGCAAAACAAGTCACAGGACTTGACTTTTCGGAAGCAGCAACACTGGAAGAAATAGCAGAAGTTATACAAGCTAAGTACACTGATATTACAATCACAGCTACTGCTGATAATACATTACTTTTTGTTTCTAAAACAACCGGAGCCGCAAGCAACGTGACTATAGCAGCTATGACCGGTTCAAGCGGTACAGACTTGTACGGAGCGTCATACCTTAACGGTGCGGCAGCGACTGCTGTATCGGGTGAAGCTGCAGAGAGCGGTACAAGACCTGAAACACTTTCAGAAGCAGTAACAAGATTAGCCGGCCAGATATATTTTGAAGGCATATTGACTACAAGGACATTGAGTGACGAAGAAGCAATTACAGCCTGCTCAACAATTCAAGGAATGCAAAACAGAATATTCCCTGTTCCAGCTTCAAACGCCTCGGCACTGGCAGCTTCCACCGGCTTGTTCTCTAAAATAATGTCTTATACTAATTGCAAACCTCTGCTTTACACTCTTGGTGATGATGACGAAGCTGCCGCTCTTAATTCCAGGTTATTCGCTGCTGCATATCTTTCAAGAGGTTTATCGGTTAATTACAGCGGAAGCAACACTACAATAACTATGAACTTGAAAGACCTAACAGGTTTACAAGCGGATACAAATATTAATGAAACTATTCTGGCTCAGGCTGCGGCTGTGGGCGCTGATTGTTTTGTATCTCTGGAGGGTTTAGCTAAAGTTATATCTAATAAACAGAACGGTATGTATTTTGACCAGGTGGCTAATAGAATTTGGCTGGTCAATACTATACAACGTGAAGTGTTTAATGTTCTGGCTACCACGCGGACAAAAGTACCGCAGACAGATGCAGGGCTCGAAAGTATAGTAAAAGCTATTAGAAACGTCTTCAATCAAGCCGTAGTAAATGGCATGATTGCTCCGGGCGAATGGAATAGCTCAGACTTTTTCGGTAATCAGGAAGACTTTTTGAGAAATATCCGCGAATTTGGGTTTTTCATCTATCACCAACCTGTAGCAGAACAGGCACAGAGCGAACGTGAAGAAAGACACGCACCGCAGTTTCAGGCTGCAGGCAAAGAAGCGGGAGCCGTGCACGATAGCAACATAGTTATTTATATTGAAGCATAGGAGATTTTAATATGGTAGACAGCTATACAGCGCAAGATATTATTATCGCGGAAGATTACAACGGGGAGTGGGTGCTCACGGATTTTGCAGACAACACTGTCGCAGAACTTACAGCACCTAACAACCTGAGCACTACGTCAACCGGTTATAACGGTAATTCTCTTGGAGCACATAATGAGCCGGGAAGGCAAAGAGAATTAACATTAAGACTTGTCAAAGCTTCCGGCGATGATAAAAGGTTTAATGAGAATTACAACTTATGGAAAAATAGAGACTTCAGATTTAAGCCGCTAACAATGCGTTTTACAAAGAATGTTGCTCATTCAGACGGTTCTGTAACACGCGACACGGTAGAGTGTTATTTCGGGTTACCGGGAGACCAGCCGGTACAAACAACGGATGTTGCAGGTTCTACCGACCAGGTAGTAAGTGTATACATGTTGCGGTTTGGTAACTCTGAAAGGAGCTTAAGCTAATGTTAAAATTCCAGTTAAAGAGCGGGAAAATGGTAGAACTGAACCTCGCGCCAATGGATAATGCTTTGTATTTGTACAGAACAATTATCCACGAATGCAAAGGTGCGGGGTTAGATATAACGGCCGTAGACGGTGAAAGCATTGCAGCAGTACTCACAAAAAACATTGATGCACTATTAAGTGTTATCGGCTCTGAATATGTGCTTGAAGCGATAAAGGGCTGCGCCGATAAGGTTATATACGATAAACAGCGGTTCAATATGGAGATTTTTGACAGGGATGAAAAAGCACGGGGGGATTTTTTCCCGCTTATGACACTTATTGCGGTTGAGAATATCCGCCCTTTTTTTCCAAGTCTCAATTCCGTTTCAAGTGCGATAGAATCCCTATTGTTGAGGAGCTAGAATTACCGAGAGTTGAGTATAATATCGACACCTTTAAGGTCTGGGCGATGAAGCTCTCAAGGGCGGGTTATGGAGATATCAATACAATAAAGAATCTGAATGCGCAGGAGTTTATGGACTTAGTCCATTATGAAAACTATCTTGCAAAGTATGCGGAACTGGTAAGGGCGCTGAATAGCGGAAAAAATAAGAAATAAAGCCTCAAGTCATGCCTTTGGGGCTTTATTTGTGCTATGATTAGACAAAGGACAAACCTCCGCCGGACTTCCGCTCTATATATCAGCCAACAGAGTCACGGGAAGGAGGTGAAAAATAATGTCCTATTTGAAATCTGTGCTATGCACAATCATTACCTTTTTAAGAAGTGCTAACGCGATATTACCAATAATAACAGAGTTGTTAGAACTAATTGAAAAGTGCATTTAGACTTTTTTTAGAGCTTTGAACCTTTCAAGGCTCTTTTCTTTATATTAACATAACCACTAAATTATCTTAGCATATTTCAATACTTTTTTCAATTAAATCCCCGTCAAATTCTGGAGCTGGTACTGGGTATATTCAATATCCTGAGTGTTTATTTGGTTTCAAAAGCCTTTACTATGTCCCAATGTAAGACACTTAACCTATCTCTTATTTTATCATAATCGAGTTTTAACTCTTTGCACCATAATGCTAACGATTTAGTTTGATTCTTATAGGTTATATATCGAGTGTTTGTTTTATTATAAAATTGATATTCAAAAGGCACCCATCTACAATTCTTAGGTTCATAATTTCCATTTACATCAATTCTATCAATAGTTAGGTTGTCTTTGTAACCATTCGCCATAGCCCAATCGTAAAAGGCTTTAAAATCATTCCGCCATTCTTCACACATCGTAATTCCACGCCCACCGTACGATTTATATCGTGCTCTTTTAGGATTGAAACAACGTTCCTTCATATTTTGCCAGGTTTGGTATATTCGTTTTGAAGATTGACCATGTGTCGTTCTTTTTTGTTTGGTTTGTTCTATACGCCCACAACCACACGAGGTAGAAATAGCTTTTAATAAATTAGAACGCATTACTAGCCTCTCGTTACCACAATCACAACGGCAAAGATAATAATTTTTATATTCCTTTGGGTTAAGCTTTACTTTATGAGAAAATTTTAATACCGTCCATTTCCCAAAACGTTTTCCAACAATATCATTGACATTTAAACGATTTGTTTTTGAACATCCGCAACTTTTTGCTTCACCTTGCATTAAAGCTGTTCTTGTTAAAATTTTAATATTGCCACATTCACATTTACACAAATATTTGTACAGGTGTTTTTTCGCACTCTTAGTTTCTTTAATATCGTGTGAAACAAATGATATAACTGTTAATTTTCCGAATTTTTTACCAACAATATCGTTTACATCTACTTTTGACATTTTTACTCCTATCATTCATTATACTAAAACTTTCTTTACATAAGCATCATGGGGGATTTCATCTCGGTATATCCACCGTCCATTTACAAACTCTTCTCTGTAAAATCTAGATTGAGAACCATCACTTTGGCAAATTGTATAAGGCACCATTTCCCCATCTGGCTGTTGAATCGCTAAACAATATGTTCTATACTTTGAATTCCCTTCAAAAGGTTTTTTTATTACATTTGGTGGTAAAATGGGAGCTTGAGAAATGCTGACAATATTTAAATACATTTTTTTCCTTTCTTAGTTAGCTTTTTGTACATCTAAAACTTTTAAAAAATCTTTATTTGAGCTTGTAAAAGCAATTTCTATAGCTTTTTTTATAGAACAGCAAGAAGATGGCACCCCTTTACAACAGTCGCACAAATCTCTTGCCGGACAATTATTTACTTGGAATTTAAACATATTCCACCTCTCTAACTACATATTTAAAAACCCGAGCCATTTGTTCAATGCTATAATCAATTTCTTGCTTGATGTGGAAAATTATGCCAAAGACTTTAATGCCGTTATCTTCTAAGATTTTGTCAACAGCATCTTCAGTTAAATTTCTGGTTGTTGTAAAACTATATTCTGTGACTTCGCCATAACCGTAGTAATTTCTAAATGTTCCGATTTGTTTTGTTTCAGTAAAATGTTTTTTTTCGATTTTCATTTCGCGCCCCTTTTGTAACTTTATATTTATATTATACAACTAATCGGTTGTAATGTCAACTGATTAGTATAACTATTTAACATAACTTTACAATTAAAAAGTTGCAAAACTGCACTAATGAGTTATAATATATAAAAAGAGGGAAATATGATTAAAAACAAATTAGAGTTTGAATATTTTATAAAAGCCAAATTAGCAGAAAATGGGTTGAATATTAGTAAATTAGCTGAGATGTTAGGTACTTCGCATGCGAACCTATCTAAAAAAATCAAAATAGCGAGTTTAAATTACATTGATTTAAACCATATTGCAGACCTTTTGGGTTATGATATTGAATGGATAAAAAGAAAATAGGAGAGTTTTATGGGTTATGTGTTTTGGTTATTAGGTGGCTGTATTTTTATGTATACTTTTACTTTGAGTGCTTCAAGCTCAATTCATCAAATTTATGTGCAATTGTTATATATAACAAGTTTTTTGCTTATGGGATGTGGACAAATTATTATTACATTGAGCAGAAAGTTATCAGATATGAATAACAAATTTGAAGCAATAGAAGCACACTTACAAAGAATTCTTGAGAGATTTTAAAATCGTCATACAGTTTTCAGCTTTACATTTGAGGCAATAGTTTTTCTTCCGGCTTGCCTGTGTCGGAATACACATTAAGATTTCTATAGGGATTAAAAACCAGAGCATAGGGGAAAACGGCATAATAAGAAAAATTGTTACAACCAGGCATATTACCCAGAATGCTTTAGTACAAATAACGCTTTCACCGGCTCTTCGTTGTATATTTCCACAATTCCTGCAAATATATTTCGCCATACGAACCCCTTTCACACAACCTTTTTGAGTAATGTATCATAAATTGCGCAGAGTTTCAACCCGGATGGTAGTATTAAATTAGGAGGGTATTATGCCGGAAGAAAATAAAAATCAGGGCGGTGCGCAAAATAAACTCGGTGAACTTTTTGTCAAGTTCTCTACAAAAGGGCTGCCGTCACTATTGAAGAATTTGAACTCGGTACAAGCGAATTTTCTGTTAAGCAAAAAAGCGGCGGAAGAGTTTATTAAGCCTATTGTTAATATGTCCCAAAAGGCTACACAAGGGGTAACAGGTTTGGCAAAATTAAACGCTGTTACCGGCTTGACAATAAAGCAGCTTAATGAGTTGCAGATATGGTCTCAGTTAAATAATGTTAGCTTTGATGAACTCATAGGAAACGTAAAAGCTTTACAACAGAACCTGTTAGAAATTTCTATGGGCAGGGGAAATATTAAGGGTTTTTCGCTTCTGGGATTAGACCCTCGCCAATTAGATTATAAAAAACCGCTAGAAGCATGGGGAAAGCTTCGGGAAAGAATTTTGCAAGTGGATGAAGCAACTGCGGCTTTAGCCTTAACAGAACTCGGCTTTTCTGAAAATATGCGTTATGCAATGATACAGCAAAACAACGAATATGACCGCAGGTTATTGTTGACAGATAAGGAAGCAGATGCCTTGCAAACACAGCAAGGATTATGGAATAAATTGAGTGTTACCTGGAACAGCGCACAAACAAAATTTATAGCCAATCAACGCTGGATTAATACTCTTCTTGAAGATACTACAAAATGGTTAGAGGGGCAGCACCCTATATTAGAAAGTTTAAGCAAATCCATTGACTGGTTTTATAATTCTTATATTCCGAATAGTGCAAAAAGTCTTGTTAATGTACAGAATCTTTTTAAACCGGAAGTTTTAAAAAGAGATGAACCTGCTGCAATTACGTACAGTAAACGTCTGGCTGATTTTCTAAAAACGGGTATAGGTTTAGATGCTGCCATTATATCTGATTTTATGCAATATCAGAAAGAGCCTGTGCAGCAGATAATTACCAAACCCTCCACTCCAGTAAAAAATACAAAGAATTTAAACCCTTTCCAGCTTGAAGTAATACCAGATAATGAATTACCTATAGGAAACGGAGTAGACCCTAACAATATATTACCGCCAAAACCTGATATTGCTTCTGCTTCGACCAGTGCGAACGCTCAAATTTCTGTTACTCAGTACATAACCGGTGAAAATGCCGAATTAATAGCTCAGCGTTCTGCAGATAAAATAGAAGATACATTAACAACATTAACAGTACAAAATACATGGATGGTTTAAAAAATGACAGATAGTTTTTTTCAAACAATGAACAAAAAATATGGTAGTATTAATAAAAATCAACTAGCCCAAAATGTTTTTAAAAACAGTGTAAACATTGGCGAGGCAGTTGTAAATGTGCTTGGGAATTTTGGCGTGGCTGGGTTTCGCTTTAACATACCTTTAAGAGAGCAAGTAAAACTTGAAAATGAAGTTACAGACCATTATGTAGATACAAATACGCCCGTGCAGGATAATATAGCCAGTAAGCCTGTTACTCTTACTTTAACAGGGTTACAGGGCGAGTATTTTTATAGTGTTAATGAAATTAAGGACGCTCTTGCAAACGTTACTCCTATTTTGTCTCTTGTAAAACAATTTACCCCGAAATTAAGCAGTGCAACGAAGCAGATAAAACAAAAATATCAAGAATCCGAGCAGGGTTTAGCCGCTTATTATGCTTCCTATGATAAAGAAGTCCCGGGGTGGCAGTCTCTTGTTACATTCGGAAATAGTCTTAATGGCATGGATTTATTCCAAATTTTTCAGAATTTATATAAGCTGAAATCCGCCCAAACTCGTGCTTTTCTATTTTTTGAAGCACTCTGGAAATCACAGGCCATATTTTCTTTGGAGTGTTCTTGGAAAGTATATCAAAACATGGTAGTTACAAATGTTACGGCGTTAAGAGATGAAAATGCAGATATTACAGATTTTACAGTATCTTTTAAACAAATAAACTTTGTGCAATCACTGGTAAGGAGTTATGATAACGCCGCAGGCAGGACACGAGAGCAGTTAGCAAAAACAACCAATAAAGGTGTCGATAAAGGTAAGGAGGTAAAGACGGTATAATGTACCAGTTAACTCAATTAGACAGTAACCCTAAACAACAAATAACAATGCTCTTAGATGATAATTTAAGGGTAGTTTTAACTTTTGAATACAAATCAAACCAACTGGGCTGGTTTTTCGGGGTAAAGTGGGGCGATTATGATTATAAAAACATAAGATTAACTACCAGCTATAACATTTTACGAGCTTACCGGAACTCTTTACCGTTCGGTTTAAGGTGTGATACTCAGGATGATGAAGAGCCAATGGACTTAAACGATTTTTCAAACGGTTATGCAACTGTATATTTGTTAACCCGTGCGGATGTCCAAACCATAGAGGGAAATTATTATGTTAAAACTCCAACGGAATTATAAGATTGTTTTTGAGATTGGCACACGTAAGAATTTCAACCAATATATACCGGAAGAAGAGGTTACGGTCGCATATCCGACAACCTTGCAATTTTCTGTTACTCATAGCATTAATTTTAGTAATGTTAGCCGTGGCAGTTTTCAATTATATAATCTGTCTCCGGCTATTAGAAGTAAATTATGGAAAGATTTATATAACCAGACTAAATACATTACAATGTATTTATATGCCGGATATCAAGATACTATGCCGCTTATTTTCCGGGGTGATATAGGGCAATGTTATTCTTACCGAGAGAGCGGAAGCGTAGATTTTATAACAGAAATTCAGTCAGGTGATGGCACTTATTTATTCCAATACGGTATTGCTAATTGTACACTTACGGAAGGAACGGAATTTGAGAATTTATTAAAAGTTCTTTTAGAAAATACACCGCAGTATAAACCCGGTTATTTGACAAAGGAAATACCCCCGCTTCCACGCAATACCACTTTTCTAGGTCAAACAATGGATATATTGGGTAGTGCTTACGGGGATTATCAGATATTTATTGATAAAGGGGAATTGAATGTTCTTGGTAAAAATGATGTTATCCCGGGAGACATTCAGGTAATAACTGCGGAAAGCGGTCTATTAGGGAGTCCGAGACGTGCGGAACAGTATTTGAACTGTAGTTTAATATTTGAACCTCAATTAAAAATTGGACAGGCGATAGAATTAATCAGTGATTCCCTGCCTTTTGTTAACAATGTATATAAAGTAATCGGATTGAGCCACAACGGAGTTATAAGCCCTGTTACGAGCGGGAGTGTAATAACAGATGTACAGCTTTATATGGGAGAGACCTTTTTCAATGAATTAAAAAAAGCTACAGAAACAGTATATACAGGCACAACAACAGAAGGCATCTGGATAAAGCCGGTACAAGGGCGCATTTCCGGTTCTTTTCATGAACAGAGAGCAACACATTTGCATGCGGGGATAGACATTGCAGCGCCTTACAATACGCCTGTATATGCCCCTGCTAACGGTACTATTGAAATTGCCGGTACAATTGGCGCTTATGGTAAATGTATTTACATGAATAACGGTAAAATAAACGGTGTCGAAGTGACAAGCCGATACGGGCATTTGAACCAGTTTTTAGTACATAATAGTCAGAAGGTCTATCAAGGTGATTTAATCGGGTATGTAGGAAGTACCGGAAACTCTACCGGCCCGCATTTACATTTTGAAGTAAGAGAAAACGGAGTTGAAGTAAACCCGTTAAAATATATAGGAGCATACAGTTAATGAATAAAGCAGTAGGATTGCCGGATGAGCAACCAAATTTATTGATAGCGTTAAATTACTTAAAAAATAACGTTATGTCACGGCTCAATTGTCATAATATCGGGAAAATTCTTGAATTTGACCCCGCAACCCAGCGATGTACAGTACAATTAATGCAGGTCAAGCTATTCAATGAGCAGAATATAACGCCTGTTCCGATAACAGATATACCGCTCATAATATTAGGTGCTGGAAATGCACATATTACAATGCCTGACCCTGTGGGAACAATCTGCCTTCTGCTTTTTATGGACAGAAACATAGATTCATTCCTGGAGACAGGGGAATTATACGCACCGGACACGACAAGAATGCACGATTTTACGGACTGTGTAGCCCTGACTACTTTTACTACTCTTGCGAATCCGATGGTGGATTATGACACAGAAGCTATAACACTTATTCACCAAAAAATCATAGAAGAAGTTAAGAAGCAATCCTATATAAAGATTTATCCTGATAGAATAGAATTAAAAAATATTCAAGGCGAGGCAGCTCAGGGCTCGATTAGCGTAGGTGAAAAGATAAATATAGGTAATAACACTCAAAATCTTGCCGATTTAATTCAGGCGTTTCTAACAGCCTGTGAGAATATAGCAGTAGTTACAAATACAGGAGTCTTGACACCTGCGGCGAAACAGGCGTTTACTGATTTAAAATCACAGTTTGAGGAGTTGTTACAATGAGTTTTAGAAATCTTGATTCTGCCCACGATTGGACATGGGGCGCTAATAAAAGCAATTATGTTACTGCTAATCAGGAGATAGGGCTTAATCTTGAAACCCGCATACTGTCGTTTCTCGGGGATTGCTTTTTTGCAACTAATGAGGGTATAGACTGGTTTAATTTGCTTGATTATCACTACCAGGACAGGTTAGAGAATGCCGTTCAGGAAACCGTTAAGAATACGGACGGCGTAACAGCGATTAACAGTGTGGATTCGATTGTGAATGCCGATAGGAAAATAAGAATCACATACGACGTACAGACAATTTACTCACAATCCTATACGGGAGCAGTAACCCCGCCCGGTCAGAATTAATTTTCAGGCGCTCTGGTAAGCTAGGATTAGGGGCATGAAGAGTGAAGCGACCATTTTATAACGAACACTTCACACCTCACGCCTCACCCTTCACCAAAAACAACTAACAAAGGAGCGCCTTATGGCACAAAACTATATCGGGATTAGCGGTCTTGTCACACAATCTTTAGAAGAGATACGCCAGGATTTAATAACCAAATTCAAGGGAGTATACGGTCAGGATATTAATATTGAGCAAAACAGCCCGGACGGACAGTGGATTAATATTTTAGCTCAGGAAAAAAAGGACATTTTAGACCTGTTTACCCAGTTTTATAACAACCTTGATCCGGACAGAGCAATCGGGATTCCGCAGCAGATTTTGTATAAGCTTAACGGCTTGATAATAAAAGCTTATACATACAGCTATACTTATGTCAATGTCACGATTAACGAATCAACCAGCCTGCAGGGGCTTGATACCAATATTGAGAGTGCTGACGGTACGGGTTATACCGTAAGAGATACAAATGGAAACCGATGGATACTGGCAGCATCAACGGAGCTCGAACCCGGTGTACATTCACTCAATTTCAGGGCTGCCGATTTAGGAAGTATTACGGCATTACCTAATACAATCAATGTAATGAAAACGGTTGTAAGGGGTGTTTCTTCCGTCAATAATCCTGCGGGAAATTATATTACAGGCTCAACCGGAGAGACTTCCGCCCAGTTCAGATTGAGAAGGAATCAGGCTATGGCAGTACCTTCTCAAGGTTTTGATGAAAGCACGGAGTCACAAATGCTCAATCTTACCAATGTCACCCAGTGCAAAGTATATGACAACCGGACTGATTCCGTTGTTAACGGTATTCCGGCGCACGGTATCTGGGTTATCGTACAGGGCGGCCTGCCTGAGGATA
>ERZ779799.71-NODE-71-length-38789-cov-8.585945_pt1 | contig 38789 bp, 57 predicted proteins | sample MGYA00511253_ERZ779799 | MGnify/ENA primary metagenome ERZ779799 (study PRJEB29588, sample SAMEA2159541) | human gut metagenome | biome: human gut; feature: human-associated habitat; material: faeces | place: Denmark | collected 2008/2010 ...
GCCTGCGAGAGCATCGCCATCATCGAGCCGACGCTCTGCCACCAGCAGGGGGAGTTCCTGGACGCGAGCCCTTTGCGCGGCACGCCGTTCTACCTGCTGCCCTACCACAAGTTCATCTGCTTCAACATCATGGGGTTTTACCTCAAGGGGACAAACAAACGGCGGTTCAAAGAAGCGCTTGATTTTATCCCGCGAAAAAACGTCAAGACCACGTTCGCCGCCTCGCTGGCTTGGGCGTTGGCCCTGCATGAACGCCGGTCCGGATCCAAGGTCTATGAGGTCGGGGGTGCGCTCAAGCAGGCGCTCGAAGGATTCGACTTCCTGAAATATAACGTCTATCGCCTCGGTGTGACGGTCAAGGAAGATGCAGAGCGCGGCCTGCGTATCACGGACAACAACATGGAGCACTCCATTGTCGGCGATATCGGTGACGGATTCATCTCCGTCAATGCCCTGGCGGCGAATCCCGAGAAGCAGGACTCCTTCAATGCCAACATCGTCATCTGCGATGAGGCGCATGTGTATAAGTCGCCGAAGCAGTTCCAGAAGCTGCGTGATGCGACAAAGGCATACACCAACAAGCTTGTCATCATCATATCTTCCGGCGGCGCGAACGCGCTAGGCTTTCTGGCGCAGCGCGTGGAGTTCTGCAAGAAGATCCTCAACGGCACTATCAAGGATCCGTATGCCGACGAGATCTTCATCTTTATCGCGCAGGCCCCGACCAATGAGAACGGCGACGTCGACCTTCTGGATCCGAAGGCACTGGAGGCCGCAAGTCCCGGTTGGGGCTACAGCATCCGGCCGCAGGATATGATCAACGACGCTGCACAGGCCGAGGCCGACCCGCAGCTGCGCCCTGAATTTTTAAACACCTCGCTTAACATCTTTACGGCTGCGCTGCGTGCCTGGTTCGATATTACCGAGTGGCGCAAGTCCGACGCGAAGTACAACTGGACGCTGGCGCAGCTCGCACGCCTGCCGATCAAATGGTACGGCGGCGCGGATCTCTCCAAGATGCACGACTTGACGGCCTGCTGCCTGTTTGGCCATTACAAGGGTGTCGATATTATCATCCCGCACTGCTGGTTCCCGCGGCCGGCGGCGGAGATCAAGGCAAACAAGGATCAGATCCCGCTGTTCGGCTGGAAAGATGACGGATGGCTTGACATGACCAACGACAAGGTCACGAACTACAGCGACATCGTCCGATGGTTCAAAAAACGCCGCGGCGAGGGCTTCAAGATGCGCCGGATCGGGCACGACCCGAAGTTCTGCCGTGAGTACTTTGTCGAGATGAAAAAGGAGCATTTCCCGGTCAAGGCGCAGATGCAGACCTTTATCCTGAAATCCGAGGGGTTCCGATATCTTGAGAAATCTGCGAAGCAGGGAACGCTCTATTACATGCACGCGGAACCGATGGAATACTGCGTGCAGAACGTAGCCGGCGTCGAGAAGGCCGACGACATGGTGCAGTACCAGAAGATCGAGCCGAATCTGCGCATTGACGTGTTTGATTGCGCGGTCTTCGCAGCCTGCGCTTACCTGAATGATTTGAGCGAGAGCAACAAGGGTGCTGGATGGTATGACAGCGCCAGGGATGAAACGGAGGCTGATGCCGATTGAAAGTGAAACCGCAGCGCCGCAGCGCTGCAAGCGACCAGTCCTGTCTGCAGTGGCTGGTGTCCAATTCTGACACGCTGGCTGTGACGGGATATCATCGGCTGATCGACAGCCCGGATGTCCTGGCGGCGGTCGGAGGGCTGGCGGACATCGTCAGCAACGCGACAATCCAGCTGTTCCGAAATGCGGAAAACGGTGACGTTCGCGTCCGGAACGAACTCAGCCGGTTTGTCGATATCCATCCATGGCGGTATGGCGGTCGGAAAGACTGGGTCGAGTGGATCGTGCAGACAATGCTGCTTTCGCCATGCGGCAGCGCCTTTGTCTTGCCGCAGACGCGGGATGGCCTGCTTGTCGATCTGACGCCGATGCCGGGCGCGACGGCGTCCAGCACGGACGGCGGTGCGACCTACTACGTGACATGGCGCGGCAAGATGTATGACCCTGCAACGGTGCTGCACTTTAAATACAGGCCGGATCCGGATCAGCCGTGGCTTGGGCTTGGCCTTCGGGCGAGCCTGCGGGACGTGACCGGCAATCTCCGGCAGGCGTCCGCCACAAAAAAGGGCTTTATGTCCGACAAGTGGAAGCCGTCTGTCATTGTCAAGGTCGACGGCCTGTCCGAGGAGTTTTCAAGTGAGGCCGGCCGTAAGCGGCTGATGACCGAGTATCTGCAGAACTCCGAGGCCGGTGCGCCGTGGATCATCCCGGCGGATCTGATGGACATTCAGCAGGTCAAGCCGCTGAGTCTTGCAGATCTCGCCCTCAAGGATGGCGTTGAGCTGGACAAACGTGAGGTCGCGGCAATCGTCGGCGTGACGCCGTATATGCTGGGTGTCGGCAGCTACTCCGACGCCGATCACAACCACATGATCCGGACGACGGCAACATCCATCGCGAACATTATCTGCTCGGAGCTGACACGCAAGCTTCTGCTGTCCCCGGACTGGTATTTTAAAATGTCTGTCCGCCGACTGTACAGCTACACGCTCAAGGATCTGGCCGACGTTTCCACCGGCCTGTACGTCAAGGGCATTATGAGCGGCAACGAAAGCCGCGACTGGCTGGATCTATCCCCGGTAGACGGGCTGGATGAGCGCGTTATCCTTGAGAACTACATCCCGGCCAATATGATTGGCAATCAGAAAAAATTGGAGCAAGGAGGCGAAGGCAATGGCGAATGAGCGCACTGCGCGCCAGATCCGCAGCTGCTCGCAGCAGTTTACCACCCGCGAAGCAGCTGACGATCTTTATATCGAAGGCTATTTTGCCGTCTTTAACTCGGAGTATCCGCTCTGGGAGGGCGCAAGCGAGATCGTCAAGCCCGGCGCTTTTGACACCAGCGTTTCCGGTGATGTTCGCGCCCTTATCAACCACGATACTACGCTTGTGCTCGGCCGCACGAAGTCCGGCACGCTGACACTGCGGCAGGATACCCGCGGCCTGTGGGGATCCGTCAAGATCAACCGGCAGGACAGCTCGGCAATGGATCTGTACGCACGGGTCCAGCGCGGCGACGTCGATCAGTGCAGCTTTGGCTTTGAAATCAAGCGCGAGACCTTTGTCGATCTCGGCGGCGGCAAGTATCGCTGGGAAATCGAGGAGGTCGACCCGCTGTATGAGGTGAGTGTCTGCACATTCCCGGCGTACACCGAAACGAGCGTATCGGCCAGAAAGCAGGATCTGGAGGAAATCAACCGGCGCCGCTACGAAGCATGGCGCGCGTCGGCAAGAAAGAAACTTGGAGGTAACAATGGCACTTAAAATCTTGAGACGCCAGCAGGATCTGCGCAGTATGCAGGCGCAGATGGAAACACTGGTCAGCGAACGCGACGCCTTCGCGGCCCGCGAGCATGAGCTTGAGGCGGATATTGCTGCCGCGCAGACCGAAGAGGATCGCGCCGCTGTCGATGCCGCCATCGACGAATTTGAGCAGCAGCGCAACGCAAACGTCGTGGCCATCGCAGAGCTGCAGACCCGCATTGACGCAACGACCGAAGAAATCCGCAGCCTTGAGGCTGCCCAGACGCCGCCTCCGGCGGCAGGCCAGCCGGCAGCACCGGCAGCAGAAAGGAGTAATAACACCATGCCCATGACCAACCCCGAGCGCCGTTGGCTCGGCCTGACCTACCAGGAGCGCGACGCTCTGCTGCAGGCCCCCGAAACCCGCGATTTCCTGTCCAACATCCGCGCCCTTCGCACGTCGCAGCGCAGCGCCAGCGGCGCAGAGCTCGGTATCCCCGACAACCTGCTGCCGATGCTGCGCGATCTGACCTATCAGTATTCTCGCGTTCTGCCGCACATTTCCCTGCAGCCCGTCGGCGGTACCAGCCGCCAGAACATCGCCGGTGTCGCGCCGGAAGCCATCTGGACAGAGATGGATGCGGTTATGAACGAGCTGGATATCAACTTCTACCAGCTGACCATGGACGGTTTTATGATCGGCGGCTATCTTGCTCTTCCGAACTATGTGCTGTCTGACGATACTGACCTGTCGCTGCTGACGACCGTTGTGCAGTATCTGGCTGCCGCCATTGCAAAGGGCTTGGATAAAGCCTGCATTTACGGCACCGGAACGAAAATGCCTGTCGGTATCATCACCCGCCTGGCCGCGACGTCCAAGCCGGAATGGTGGGGCGCAAATCAGGGCACGTTTACCGATCTGCACGAGAGCCACGTCCTCAAGCTGGATCTCGGCGCGAAGTACGGCGCGGAGTTTTTCCAGAAGCTCTGCGAAGCGACCGGCGTCCCGTCCCCGAATTACTCGGACGGCCGGGCGGTGTGGTTCTGCAACCGCAAGACGCACCTCGATATCGTGTCTCGCAGTCTGAATTTTAATGCCGCTGCGGCTCTGGTCGCCGGTGTGAGCGGTACAATGCCGGTCATTGGCGGCGAGTTTGTCGAGCTTGAGTTTATGCAGGACTATGACGTCTGCGGCGGCTTCGGCTCGCTGTACAGCCTGTCTCAGCGCGAGGGCGTGGTCATCGATTCCAACGTAAATGTCAAGTGGCGGCAGAACATGACCTGCTTCAAGGGCCTTGCCCGCTACGATGGCAAACCGGCGATCGGCGAAGCGTTTGTTCTGTTCAACTACAAAAACACCGCGCCGAAGACAACCACCACATTCGGCGTCGACTACATCAACGAGGGCCTCGGCACCCTGATCGTCACGACGGCGGCCGGCGCATCCGGCAAGACGACCGTCACGGTCGCGGGCAACGCCAGCGCAAACAAGCTCCGTTATAAGCTCGCCGGTGCTCCGCTGTCGGTCGAAGCCGGTGAGAAGCTGGACGCCAGCTGGACGGCGATGACCTCCGGGGCTGCGGTCGCAGCCGCGACCGGGAATGTCATCACGGTCGTGGAGATCGACAGTGCTGGCAAGGCTGTCAAGCTCGGCTCTGCGACCTGCACGGCCGGCGCGTAAGAAAGGAGGCGGCCTGATTGTCTGAGCCTTGTGTGAACACGTCGAGGCAAATCGACCTGCTTTGCGTGGATCTCGGTCTGATGCGGATCAGCGACGATCAGGCCGCATATCTGGGCAACCTGCTTGCGCAGGCTGCCCGGTATATCGAAACCAAGGGTATTACGCTTGATTCCGCGAGCGATGAGGATAACGGCCTCGTCGCCCGCGTCGCCGCATGGATGTATCGCAGCCGCGCCACAACCGCGGACAATCCGCTGCCGTCCGGCCTCAGATCGTATTTGCACGATAAGCTGCTGCAGCAGAAGATGCGGGAGGTATCACCATGATCTACGATCAGATTCTCGATGTCCATGATCTTCGCCCCGGCTCCTCGCCGCTGCTGGCCAAGCTCGGCCCCGGTACGTCGTACTATTACGCCGAGCAGGAGGTCTATGCCTCGCGCTACTACGCGGGCAAACAGGCCAACAGCAAGATCGTCAAGCTCGTCTGCGTCCCGCGCGGCATGGATGAGCCGCCGATCACGTCCGATCAGTATGTCAGCCTGACGGGCTACGAGGGCCGCCACATCTACAAGATCGATCAGGCGCAGTACGGGCACGACGACAATGGCCTGCCATGTACGACGCTGAGCCTGACCGAGCCGGAGGGCAAATATGAGCTACTCGAAGATTGAGTCCATTTTGGACACCGTCGTTCCGGAGGACGTCAGCGTTTACAAGGTGCAGGCGAGCCCGAGCGAGGAGCGCTATGTCGTCTGGACGCCGACCGGGACGCGGTCGGAACGGGCGGAGGGCGCGCCGATCTGCACGGTCAATCTGGGCGTTGTCACAGTGGCCACGCAGACGGAAAACGATCCGCTGCCGGCGCAGATCATCGCCGCGCTCATTGCCGGCCGCGTCGCGGTCGGGCAGGATGAGCAGAGCTTCGATGAGCAGACCATGACGTATTACACGGATATCCCGTTTGAGGTGATCTGACATGGCGGAATTTGAAGCCGAGGTAAAGGCGCAGGATATCATCAAGGAATTGAAAGCTGATCGGCTTTTTACCGATACGAACCTGAAGACGATTCTGTCTGCCGGCGCGGACGTTCTGCTGGACAGCGTAAAATCCGCCTATGTGGCCGCTGGCCACAACCGCCGCACTGGTGAGACATACCGGCACATTGTCCGCCCGAATACCGTCAAGCGCGACAAGCAGGATGTCCCGTATATGGTCGTCACGCTGCGCGGCAAGGACGCGCGGCAGCAGCCCTATAATATCAAGGGCTTTGTCCTCAACTATGGCCGAAAATCGCGTAATCTTTGGAAGCGAAGAGGCGGCGCGATCAAAGCTGACCATTATTGGAACCAGGCCATAAAGGCCGCGCGTGCGGCGTCAAATGAAGCCATGCGCAAAGAAGCGATTAACATTTTGAACAGATAGGAGGAGCCTATGCCTGCATATGATCTGCGGTACATTCAGGCCGCAAAATACACGAAATCCGATTCCGGCAATACTGTGACCTACAGTGACGTCACAAAGGTCGGCGACGCCATGACGGCAAACTTCGAGCTGCGCAACGCCGAAGGCCGTCTGTATGCCGAAAGCTCCCTTGCCGAGTATATGCGCAAGGCGACCGGCGGCACGATCTCGCTCGGCGTCAAGTATATCACCGAGGCGGCGCAAGTGCTGCTGTATAAGGCCGTCAAGACGACCAGATCCGTCAAGACGAAATCCATCAACGTAGTCCGGTACGGCAAGACATCCACCAGCCAGTATGTCGGCGTCTCGTTCTACGCGCCTGACATGATCGACGGCGTGGAGAAATTCACCTGCATTTTCATCGGCCGTGCGCTCTTCGGACCGCCCAGCCATGTCTACCAGACTCTCGGCGAGAACATCACGTTCAATACGCCGGTCACGTCGGGCGAATTCCTCGTCGATGCTCTCGACAACCTTGTTGAGATTGCTACCTGCGACTCCGAGGAGGATGCAAGAGCGTACTGCGACGCCGTTCTCGGCAAGACTGCGTAAGGGGGCCGGTCATGTACTTACAGCCGAAACCCCTGCCGTTTGAGCACGGCGGGAAAACCTATCAGCTTTACGTTAACATGAACGTCCTGGCAGACCTACAGGAGCTGCACGGCGGTACGCTTGAGCCGCTGCTGTCCCGGAAGCGCACCATGAAAAACATTCTTGAGACAGTGGCCGCCGCTATGAATGAGTACGCCTACGACCAGGGCTGGCCGGAACGCTTTACGAGCCGCGATGTCGGCAAGATGATGACGGTCAAGCGCTTCGGTGAGATCGCTGACAGAATCATTGAAATGATCTTTCAGGCGGTCTACGAGCCGGACACAGAGCGTCCGGCCGAAAATCAGTCGGAGGAATCCGGCGAAAAAAAAGAACAGACCACGCAGCCGAACCCTACAGCATCCGATTCGCGTGGTACCTAAACATTTGGATCAACGTCCTGCACAACGATGAGGCTGTATTTTGGAGGACGATGACGCCGGCGCGGTGCATGGCAATCTATCGGGAATACTTTTCCCTTGCCACGCCGCGCCGGTCTGCATCTCAGGCAATGCCAGACGGCAGATATGTTGATCTGGATAAGCCGTCCGGCTTATCGTTGCACGATTATCTTGTATCGGGGGGACTTTAAATGGCTGACGCCACCATTAGCACAAAAATCAAACTGGACGGCGAGGCCGAGTATAAACAGCGGATCTCCGAGATCAATGCCGCGCTCGGAACGCTGGACAGCAAGATCAAACTGCTTAACACGACCTATGCCGGGAACGAAAACAGCATCAAGGGCCTGACAGAGATCAACGAGGTTCTGAACCAGAAGATCCTGACGCAGCGTGATAAGGTTGAGCAGCTGCAGGAGATGCTGCAGAAGTCTGCCAAGGCCTACGGCATATCCGACACGACAACCCAAAAGTACCAGCAGCAACTGAACAATGCCGAAGCCGCTCTTGTAAAAATGGAGCGTGCATTGGCTGACAACACGTCTAAGCTGGAGGCGGCAGGTGGTGCTGCCGACAACTTCTCGGATGGTCTGGCAGATCTGGCTGAGCGCACGAACAAGCTGGGCGAAAGTCTACGGGGCGACAAAGAGCAAAAGTACAAACAATCAATAGATCAGCTCAACGCCAGCATAGACGTACTGGACGCCCAAATGCGGAAGGTCGTAGCAGAATACGAAGATAGTGCGGATTCTGCGGACTTGATGGCTAAAAAGAATGACATTTTAACGCAGAAAATCATCCAGCAGGCCAACAAAGTAGATTTGTTGGAATCAGCCTTTAAAAACGCAACAGAGTATTATGAGATCGGGGCGGTAGAAACCAGCCGCTGGGAGAAGGAGCTCGCAAACGCGGAAGCCGAGCTCTACAAAATGGAGAACCAGCTGAAGCGCAATACCGAGCAGATGGCAAAAGCCAACGAGGAAACCGGGGAATCCGCGCAGAGCATGGGCGAAATCGGGGATGCGGCCGAGGACGCCGGGAAAGGCATGGGCAACCTCGGCGACGTGGTGAACGGCCTGACCTCCAAGCTCGGGATCCAGCTGCCGGACAGCATGAAAACGTCCATGAACGGCATGCTGCAGCTCGACACTACGACAGTCGCAGTTGCGGGCGGATTTGCCGCCGTCGCTGCGGCGATCGTCAAGGCGGAAAAAGCGTTGATCTCCATGACGAAGGAAGCCGCATCGAATGCGGACGATCTGCTGACGCTCGCCTCCGTGACCGGCACGACGACCGATTCCGTGCAGGAGCTCAATTACATGGCGGACCTCACGGACGTCTCCATGGACCGCATCAAGGACAGCCTCAAGGAGACCACCAACAAAATGCAGGAGGCCGCAGCGGGCACCGGCGACGCCTATGATGCGTACCAGCGTCTGGGCGTAGAGATCACCAACGCCGACGGCAGCCTCCGCAGCGCGCAGGACGTCTTTTACGACACCATCGACGCGCTCGGTGAGATCAAAAACCAGACCGAGCGGGACGCGCTGGCCATGGACCTCATGTCTGAGTCCGCGCAGGAGCTCAATCCGCTCATCGACCTCGGCGGCGAGAAAATGCGGGCTTACGCGCAGGAAGCGCATGATATGGGCTATGTCCTTGACAACGACGCGCTCAAATCCCTGCAGGGCGTCGACGACGCCTATTCTCGCCTGCAAAATACGCAGGAGGGCGTCAAGAATCAGCTGGCCGCAGAGTTCGCGCCATATTTGGAAGAATTCTACGGCGACGTCACCAGCGGAATCAAGTATATCGGCGATGTGCTGCAGCAATCAGGGCTGGTCGACTCCTTCGGCATGCTGCTCGAGACGGCGGGCGAGATCATCAACCCGATGGATACCCTGTCCAATGACAAGGTCCCGGCTCTGACGAAGGCACTGCGCCCGCTGTCGGAGGTCATGGCGGCAATTGCCGACGCCGGGGACTTCCTGTCCGGCCTGCTGACGCTCGATTTCAACAAGATGGGCACAGCGCTCGGCCTGAATTACGGCAAGGGCCAGATGTCGAATGTACAGAAGCTCAATACCAAGTGGATGCAGCAGGATACGAACCGCGCGACCGCCGCAAACGGCTACGGCAGCTACTTCGACACCGACACCGGCAAAGCCTACGGCAATATGGAGGCCTACGCCAACGCGCAGTATGAAGCGCTCGTGCGAGCGGGAGACAGCTCCATCCTCGGCAAGTCGCAGGATTTGTGGGTGCAGGAATATCTCAAAAAGCTGCGCGGCAACGCCGCCGGCACGGACAACTGGTCCGGCGGCTGGACGCGGGTCAACGAGAACGGCCTTGAGCGGATATATCTCCCCTCCGGCTCCCGCATCCAGACGGCTAGCGAGACCCGCTACACCTCCGGCGATACCTACAACACCACCGTCTACGTCGACCACGTCGAAGACCTCGACACCATCCTCCGCATCGCCAAAAACGCACGCATCACAACCAGAATGGGGGCGAAGTAAATGCCGACGTTTACAGTGCAGGCAAGCGGCTCGACAGCAGTCGCGAAGAACCACCCGAACACAAACTATTCGGATCTTACACAGTACAAGTTGTATGTGGAGCCGTTTACAAACCATTCCGGATCGTACGACGGGTGGGATAATATTCTACTGAAATTTGGAGAACCAGCAGCTGCGTACAAATACAAGCGCGTTACAATGGTAAGGCTTGTAATATATGCAATGCCAACGGCTGGAATTTTAGGGAGTTGGGGCTCCGCGTATATAGCGGCTTACGGGCAAGGATTGGCAGAGCCGCTCGATACAAGCACGGTAACATACGCGACGCAGCCGAAACTATATGGCAATGGAGACGGCGTCGGGTCTGCAAGATGGAGTGAGCTTAACCAGGTCGTACAGGCGGAAGTCGTCTTCTCAATGTCACTCTACGAAGCGGCCCGGAAGAAAAACCTTGAGAGCGGAATGCGAAACGGATTTGCATTTGCGTTCTCGAGCGGAGGAGACGGGCGCGCATCCGAAGCGATTTTTTATGGCGTAAAGTCGTCCTACAAACCGTTTTTGGAATGTGAGTATTCGGACGATGACGTCGGAATACAGGCAAGCGACTTTGCGCCATCTTCTGGGGCATTCGTAAATCGAAAGCAAAAGAATACATTTACGTGGGCCTGCAAAGACGACACAGACCTCACACAGGTCTGCTTCGCAGAGATAAAACAAACCTCCGCTGTTTTTGAGTGGCGCGTAAAAAACGCAAGCACATCAAAAACGATAAACGTCTCCGGCGCGACGACCGCTTGCACGGTCCCGGCAAACACATTCCCGTCCGGGACGATCGAGTGGCGCGTAAAGGTGACGGCGAACAGCGGCACGACAACAACGTCTGCATGGCAGGAGATCACAACGACGGACGTCACACCGTCCTGCAAGCCGGTCTCCCCATCCGGCATCGTCATCGACGCCACCATCGTCAACCGCTTTAGCTGGCAGCACATCATTTCCACCGGCACGCCGCAGAGCAAGGCGGACCTGCAGTGGTCCGCCGACGGCACAACCTGGAACACGCTCGCGACCGTCACCGGAGAAAATCAGTACTACGACGTGCCCGCGAACACCTTTACGAGCGGGACGAAATACTGGCGCGTGCGCACCTACAACACCGACGGCACGGCCTCGGCGTGGAGCGACAAGGCAGAGTTTATCGCCATCAACGCCCCATCCGCGCCGTCCATCGTCATTCAGTCCACCGGCCCGCGCCCGCGCATCACCTGGCAGACCTCCGAGCAGGAGGCCTATCAGCTGACGCTGTCCAGCGGCTATGCCTCCGGCACGGTCTACGGCACGGAAAAGGCATGGCGCTCGCCGGTCTACCTCGCCGACGGCAGCTACACCGTCCGCGTCCGCGTGCAGAACAAGTACGGCATGTGGTCCGAGTGGTCTGCGGCCGCGCTGCCCATCTCGCACACCGAGGGCGAGGCCATCAACCTGACCGTCACCGCCGGCCATGAGGCCGCGCTCACCTGGCAGACCGCCGGGAGCTACGATTTTTACCTCGTCGAGCGGGACGGCGTGGCCATCGCCCGCACCGTCCAAAAGCAGTACATCGACCACACCAGCATCGGCAGCGTCACCTACCGCGTCCGCGGCTGCTACGACGAAAGCGACAACTACGGCGTGTCCAATTCGGATACCGTCGAGATCCTGCCCGAGACCAACATGATCTGCGACCTCGAGACCGGCGTCTGGCTCGAGATGCGCCTGTCCGAAACGCAGCTGCGCACCAACCGCACCAGCTTCTCGGCCGGGGTCTCGACCGTCCATCTGGCGGGCCTTGCCTACCCAGTCGAGGAACGCAGCGAGCAACGTGACCGCGCCCTGTCCGTCGCCTGCGCCTGGCCGCACGCGCAGCGGGCCGCCGCCCTCGCGCTTGAGGCCCTTGTCGGCCGCCTCGTCTGCCTAAAGGACCGCTACGGCAACATGGTCATCGGCTCGCTCCCGTCGCTCGAGAGCAACTGCGACGAGTTCATGCGCCGCTATTCCTTCACCATCTCGCACACGAACCGGGAGGAGGCGATCACCCTTGACCCGTGACGTCCGCTTCCGCGTCGACGTACTCAGAAACGGCGCACCCATCACCAACCTCCAATGGGACACCGGCAGCGCCCCGCAGATCATATGCGACCGCACAGCCACCCTGCACGGCTCCTTCAAGGGCAGCTTCCTGCCAAACGATCTCGCGGAGCTGGAGTCCGACGAGCTGCGCCCGTGGATCAGCATCAACGGCGTCGAAACATCGCTCGGCATCTATCAGGCCGCGACCGTCAGCAACAAGGGCAGCAGCTCCGGCACGCGCGTCGAGATCGAGGCTTACGACCGCTGCTGGCGGGTGTACACGCAAAAAACAGAGACGCTCCTGCATCTTGCGGCCGGAGCGTCCTACATCACGGAAGTCCGCAAGCTCCTGACCGCCTGCGGCATCACGCTGGTGATCGCGGCGCCGAACGACGCAGTCCTCGCCACAGACCGCGAGGACTGGCCGATCGGCACGAGCTACCTGACGATCGTCAACGCCCTGCTCTCCGAGATCAACTATGAGAACCTCTGGTTCGACGCCGACGGCGTCTGCCGCCTCGAGCCGTACCAGGAACCATCCGCCGCCATCATCGACTGGCGCTACGGCACGACGGACCTGTTCCTCCCGGAAAAGCACCCCGGGCAGGACTGGTCCGACGAGACGGACATCTTTGACGCACCGAATGTTTTTGTCGTGACCTGCAACAACCCGGATATGGACGCAGCAATGGTGGCGACCGCCGTCAACGACAATCCGGCGTCCAAAAAATCTACCTTCAAGCGCGGCATGCGCATCACCTCCGTCGAGCGGGTGGACAACATCGCCTCTCAGGAGGATCTGCAGGCCTACGCCAACAAGCGCCGCAACGAATCGCTGCTGGCCACGCGCACGATCACATTTTATACGCTGGCCGAGCCGGGCCACGGCGTCGGCGACATCCTCGCCCTGACGCACGACGAGATCGGCGGCATCTATCTCGAAACCGGCTGGTCTGTCACCATGCAGACCGGCAGCCTCATGACACACTCAGCAAAAAGGACGGTGATCGCCTGATGGAGGGCATCAACAGCTTATTTGTATCATCGATCAGCATGCCGGACGAAAATCTGCCGGAAAACTTTCTGGCGACCGTCGGCGCGGTCTATGACGATGGCCTGTCCCTCATCCTCGAGGGACAGACCGAAGCCACGACCAAGCACTACCGGTGCAACACGTCCGTCAAATTCGCCGCGGGCGACCGCGTCAAGGTCGCGCGGATCTCCGGCAGCTATATCGTCGAGTACGTTGTCGGGCCGCCGAGCAGCGAAGGAACAACAAGCGAAGTACAGGATCGAATCAAAAAAGGAGATTACGGGATCTATGTGAGCCGGAATTTCGTGCTGCCGATTTACGGGAACGAACGTGTAGGCGCGACAAACGTCCCATTTAACGGGATGAGCGCGAATGGATTTTACGTATGCTACAACGCGAGTAAACACGCAACGCTGACCTGTAACAGCAACGGGAAGCTACTGGTCAATGGAACCGTGATCGGATAGACCACAATAGGAAAGAAAAAGCCGCCATTTCGGGCGGCAAAGAAGGAGCTGATAACGCATGATCACCATCCACTGCTCCCGCGCGTGCGCGCATCTGGCGTCGCCGCCGGAGCTTTTGACGGCGGGCATGGCCAAGGCCGTGACCGTTGAGTTCGTCTTCTCGCCCGAGTGGGACGGGCTGACGAAGACAGCCGTCTTCTCGAACGGCAAAACCACCGTCGACGTTCTGGCGGCGAACTGGGACGGGGATACCGTTCCCGTACCGCACGAAGTTCTCGCCGTCCCGGGCCGCCACGCCCGCGTGGGCGTCTATGGCGCGGACGAAAGCGGCGTCGTCCTGCCGACCGTCTGGGTGAGCCTCGGCAAGGTCCAGCCCGGCGCGGATCCGTCCGGCGACGCCTCGGCCGACCCGTCCCTGCCCGTCTGGGCGCAGCTGCAGAAGCAGATCGGCGATCTGGACGACCTCAAGACCTACAACAAGGGCAACCTCGTCGACGCCATCAACGAGGCCCGCAGCTCCGGCGGCGGCTCTGGTGGCGGGGGCATCCAGTCGGCACAGATCGACGCGATCCTCGTGATGACAAAATCCGAATATGACGCGCTGGACAAAAAGGACGCGCGGACACTGTATCTGTTGGAGGGATAACATGCTGGCAGTTGGACTCAAACGCATTCTGGAGCTGTTCATCGGCTCCATGGGCATCAAATCCGCCCACCTGGGCACGAAAACCATCTACGAAAGACCGGGCGGATTTTTGTACATTGAACTCACAAGCGAAGAAAGGGGATAAATCCAGATGGCAAGTTTTTTCAATCTGACACTTGATACGCTGGCACCTGCCGGCCTATCGCTGATCCTGAACGACGGTGCACAGTACGCGACTAGCGCGACCGTCACGGCGAAGATCTCTGTCTCCGACGAGACAACGACGGGCTACCAGATGAAGATCTGGGGCACGAAGACGGCGGAGACCGAGGCGGAAGCGTCGTGGGAGACATTCGCCACGACAAAATCCATCACGCTGCCCGACGGCGACGGCCTCAAGACGATCTATGTCAAGATGCGCGACGACGTCGGCAACGAAACGGCCGCAGTCAGCGACACGATCACGCTCAACACGTCGATTCCTGCCGTGAACATCACCGGCCCCGACAAGAGCAGGATCTCGAAGGTCACGGGCTACGATGCAGCGGCGTTCTCCTTCGTCTGCGACGTGGACTTTGAGGAATACACCATTCGCGTCGTCCCGGCGACGAGCAGCCTGCACACGGCGGGCACGCAAATCCCGACGACGGGCGGCTCCACCAACGTCAGCGGCACGGAGGGAGGCTACAAGAAGAACACCGCCATCAACGTCACTGTCAAGGGCGCGGACCTCGAGGCAGCGTCTTCCGGCGACGGCACGAAGATCGTCAAGGTCTTCGTCAAGAACGCCGCCGGGACCTGGAGTGCCGCCTGATGGCCGCGCCGCAGCTGACATTCTCCATCACGGGCAACAAGATCTCGGCGGTCTCGGGGTTCGACTCGATCACCGTTTCCTTCTCGTCGGACATCGCCTACACGGCCTTCGAGTGCCGCGCGACGAAGTCCGGCGAGGATTGGGGCCGCGGGAAGGGCGCTTTGATCGCGTCCTTCTCACAGACCCCGGCGGGCACGCAGCGCACCTTTGAGGTTTACGACGATTTTCTGCTTTCCGGTGATGGGGAATACCGCATTTCGTTGTTCGCGCAGGGCGCGGACGGCAGCTGGAACGACAACTACGGCTTTATCCCGCTGGGAGAGTCGCAGGCGCTGAAGACCGCGGACGGCGAGGATTTTCTGTGTATGAAGGAGTGATCGTATGGCTTACAACAGCCAGTTTACCGGCGCGCAGATCGACGAGGCTATCGCCGACGTGCGCAGCAACAAAGACGCGTGGAACGGAAAGCAAGATATGATTCTCGCCTCCGGCGCGGCCGTCGGGGACCTGATCAAGGTCAAGGCGGTGGACGCCAGCGGGAAGCCGACGGCCTGGGCGGTGGCCGTGGCGGGCACGGACTATATGAAGACCGGCAACATCACCAAGCAGACCCTGGTCTCCGCCGAGACCACGCCGACCGAGAACATGGCCATCAACTGGCAGTATGAGTGAGGAGGCCCCATGGCGCACAAGACATTGATCTCCGGCACGGCCTATTCCGTGACCGGCGGCCGGGAGCTGATCGGCGGCACAGGCTACGGCTGCAAAGCCGGGAAGACCCTCATCGGCGGGACGGCATTCACCGTACCGTTTTCGAAGGGCATTCCCCTGAGCACCATCACCCCCGGCGCGATCCTGTACCTGAACGAATCCGGCAGCCCCGTGCCGTTTTATATCGCCAAGCACGACTACGAGAGCGGGCTTAACGGGGCTGGGCGCACGCTGATTGTGCGCAAGGAATGCTACGAACGAATTGCGTTCTCCCAGTGGAGCAGCTCCAACCTATTCCCAACATCCACTGTATCCGCTTTCCTCGCGGATACATGGTTAGGGCTGTTGGACTCTGCCATTCAAGGCGCGGCAGGGCAAACAAAAATTTACTGCTACATCGATGAATATCAAACGAGGAGAGAATTAACGAAAAATGCGTTTATACTGTCCATAGGTGAGCTGAAGGGCGGCGGCGGAGATGGGACTCCATTGGACCAGACGGTGCGTAGCCTGCTTGCTGCCGCAAAACTAAATGGATCTAATATTCATCAATGGACCAGAACCCCAAAAGAATATTCAAGTACAGACGTGTACGTGTTGGATACCGCCGGGAATGTCACCGAACAGTACTGTGGATACGGGAACGGCGTCCGCCCCGCCTTTACCCTCCCCGGCACCTTCCCCGTGATTCAAAACCCCGACGGCACCTACACCCTAGCAGCATAAAGGAGGTCTCACATGGGCACACACCACATTTTGAAAGACGGCACATCCTACGCCATCAAAGGCGGCACCGACCTGATTGCTGGTACAAGTTACCAAATCGGGGGGGGGTCGAACGCTGGTGAATGGGACAGCGTATGAGGTCAAGTTCAGCGACGGGCTGACGTGGATCATAAATGAGTCCCCAAAAATAATGGTTTTTGAGCAAGCCATTGATTTTACATCAAACGGGAAAAAATTTGACTACTTCATGATCACTGCAGGCTCTCGGCCAAGCATTGTTTACTCTTACGGGCCAGGCGATATTTGGTACGCATATTTCAACGGGAGCTGGACGCAAGAGGCATTCCGGACAGTGACTTTCGCTGAAATGCCAACAGGCGCACTATTAGCATGGCTGCAGGCCAATGCCGTGCAGCAATAGACAGGAGGAACTTATGGACACCTGGTACATCACAATCGGAGGGCAGGAGATCGAGACGCGACCGGCCGCTGGCCGCATGCGCGACGCCGACTGGGGCGGGCGCGAGAGCCGCGCCGTCACCATCGAAAAGAGCGCGGTTGCAGACCCGCTGGCGCTGTTCTGCGACGGCGCCGTCTGGGGCATGATCCACCGCTACACCACGGCCGTCCCTGTGCTGGACGCAGAGGGCAACGTCCAGATGAACGAGGACGGAACCGTCAAGTCGACGACCGAGACCGCCGAGGACCGCTACATGGACGACTACGCGGATTTCATCCTCGCCGGTCCCGTCACCGACAACCGCGACGGCACCATCACCGTCAAAATGGGCAAGCCCCTGCCCCTCGAGCGGGCAGAGGCAGAAAAAGCCGCCGCCCAGCACACCGCCGCGACCCTCATGGGCATGCCCGTCTATACCGCCATCGGCGAGAGCAGAGCGCAGACCCTGCGCGCCGCCATCGTGACGGCCGCGGCCAGCCTGCCCGACAAGGACGCGTCCGAGGCCCCGGAGCTGTTCCCGCAGCTGACGGGCGACGGCAGTCTCGTCAAGTCCGGCACGCGCATCTGCTGGCAGGGCGGCATCAAGCGCGCAGCCGTCGACATCTGGGACACGGCCGAAAATACCCCGGACGCAGCCCCGAACCTTTGGGAGGATATCCAGTACAAGCAGGGCTACCGCCTCATCCCCGAGACCATCACCGCGACCCTTGCCTTCGCCAAGGGAGAGCGCGGCTGGTGGCAGGACGAGCTCTACGAGTCCCTGCTCGCCGCCAACGTCTACACCCCGTCCGTCAACCCGGACGGGTGGAAGAAGATCACGGAAGAAGGTACATAGCCATGGACACCAAGACCATCATAGTTACGCTCGTCTGTGCCGTGCTCGGCTCGTCCGCGCTGACGGCGGTCGTCAATGCCGTCGTCAGCGCGATACAGAAAAAGCGCGGCAAGGCCACGACGCAGGAGGCGCACCTTGCAGCGATCGACAAAAAGCTCGGGAAAATGCAGGAGCATCAGGACGAGCAGTATCTGGCGATCCTTCGGCTGACCATCATGTCGGAGGAAATGCCAATGGCAGAACGCCTGATCGCCGGGCAGAAATACGTCACACTCGGCGGGAACGGCGACGTGAAGAAGTTTTTACACCAGCTGGAGGCGCAATGCGGGCATAGCAATGGAATTCAGTAAAAAGTGGCTGATCTGCAGCGCGCTCGTCAGCCTCGCACTCATCATCGCCTGCGCGGCAGGCGCAGACCTGACGGAGATCACGCTTGCGGTGCTGGCTGAAACGACGGCTTCCAGCGGATTTTATCTCTGGAAGGCCAAGAACGAGAACCGCGCGAAGTACGCGCAGAAGTACATGGATAAATGGGCCGAGAAATACGGCCCGGAAGCGGCAGCACGCATCGCGGAGATCGTGCTGAAAGATTGAAAGGAGTTACTTATGAAAAAACTGTTTATCTCTCAGCCTATGAAGGGAAAGACCAACGAGGAAATTCGGAAAGAACGTGAAGATGCGGTCTTCTGCGCAAAGGAGCTGATGGGCGATGAAATCGAAGTGATTGACAGCTTCTTTGAAAACGTTCCGGCGGAGGCAAGGCCACTGTGGTATCTTGGCGAATCGCTGAAACTGCTGTCTACGGCTGACGTTGCGTACTTCGCCTCCGGTTGGAAGAACGCCCGCGGCTGCAAGATCGAGCATATCTGCGCGGAACAGTACGGCATCAACATCGTGGAAGCGTGAAAGGAGTAAGCTATGGACTACACACAAATCATCTCGGCAGTGATCGCGCTCATCAGCGCGCTCGTCTCGGCATTTTTGATCCCGTGGCTCAAAACCAAGATCGACGCGGACAAGCTGCAAACGCTCCGCACTTACGTTGAGATCGGCGTAAAGGCGGCGGAACAGCTGTACACCGCGACGGACGGAGCGGCGAAAAAGGCGTATGTCGTGAACTTCCTCGCCGAGAAGGGCATCCAATTTGATGTGGAAACGATCGACAAGCTGATCGAGGCCGCCGTGCTGCAGCTGCACCACGAGCTGTACGGGAGTGAGCGGGCATGAGTATCAAAATTGGGCAGGCCAGTCTTGGAGAAACCGGAGGACGAAACCAGCAGCCAGGCAATCAGACCGGGCGGGAGCTGAATATCTCCAACTGGTACAATGGCCGCTGGCTCGGCGTCCTGCGCTACAAGAGCCGCAAAAAGGCAGAGCGGGCCGCGCAGACGTGCGAGGCGGCCATTAAAAACCGGAATATCGGTTACGACATGAACGACCGGAACACGGCGTATGAGGCCGCCAGAGCCGTCGGATGGGACGTGAGCAAGATCACAAAGCCAGTGGAGACGGACTGCTCCGCGCTCATGATGCTCTGCGCCGTGGCTGCAGGCTGCGCGTCGGTCGAAGCGCTCTACCGCCGGCAGGGCAACAGCTGCACGACATACTGCATGCTGCACGATTGGCCCGCAACGGGAGACTTTGATCTGCTGACCGGCAGCAAGTACCTGACGACAGACGCCAATCTCCTGCGCGGCGACGTGCTGGTAAGCGAGGGCCATACGGTCATGGCACTCGAAGATGGAAAGAACGGAGAGGGGGAAAAAGAAGTGGTCGAAAAGAGCAAGATCATCGTAGACGGTAAAGAAGTCGCCGTTGAACGTATCCTGAAAGACGGCACGAACTACGTCAAGGTGCGCGATATCGCCGCCGCGCTGGATCTCGAAGTGAGCAACAAGGGCAATATCGCTGTGCTGAAGCACAAGGAAAAGTAAGCCCTGCCCGGCGGCGGGCCGAAGGGAGTGACGAAGCATTACTGCGCGGCTGGCTCTGCCGAAGGAGCTGGAACACCTCACGCGCAGCGACTGGGAGCGCGTCACTGACGAGGGCATACTGGATCAGATCGATCAGCAGATCGTGAAGCTTTATATCGTGCGCAGGCTCCCGCAGATGGACACAGCCGCCGAGATCGGCGTCGACCGCAAAACCATCTCCCGCCGCCTGCCGCACATCTACAACACCGCCCGCCGTCTGGTAGGGAAAACGGACAAAGAGAAAGCGCCATGAGCAACGGCTCATGGCGCTTTTTCTATGCCCGCATGTCCCACAAATGGTACACAAATGGTACACAAATGCCCCCCAGCGGGGACGGGGAAACGCTAGAATGGTAGCAGAAAGGGGCGATACCGCATGGCGTACAACCCGTACACGGGCCGCTGGGAGATGGACGGCGCGCAGCAGATCCAGCTGCAGCCCATGCCGCGGCCGCAGGGCCCGCAGCTGCCGCCGCAGCCGCCGAAGCTCGGCGTGCTGACCGTGGCCAGCGAGGCCAGCATCAACAACCTGCAGATGCAGCCGAACGACAACGCGCTCGCGCTGCACGAGACCGAGAACCTGCTGTACTACATCCGCACGGACAGCATGGCGGCCAAGACCATCGCGCGGTTCCGGATCTTCCCGGAGCCGACAGAAGAGGAAAAGGCGGCAAACCAGCTGCAGGAGCAGCTGAAACAGATCACGGCCGGCCTGCAGAGCATGGCCGGGAAAATCGAAGAACTGGAGGGAAAGCTCAATGCAAAATCCGATTATGGCCCTGATGGGCGGAAACGGCGGGGGAAACAAGCTGCTGAACGGTCTGCTGCAGACAGCGAAGACGACGCTGCAGGGGCAGAGCCCGCAGATGGTGCTTAGCTTCCTGGCCTCGCAGCCAGGCTTTGAGGCGTGGTTCGAGGCAAACAAAAACAAGACGGTCGGCGAGCTCGTCGGCCAGATCGGCAAGTGATACCGCGCGAAAGCGCCTATCAAATTTCATTCCACCCAGAAAGGAGGGAAAACCATGGATAAGGATTATGGCTTCGGCGGATGGGGCATTGTCATCCTGATCGCGCTGTTCTTCCTGCTCTTCGCGGGCAGAGGCTTCGGCGGCAGCGGCGAGAGCTCCCCGGCGACCCAGGCCGACGTGCAGCGCGCGACGGACTTTGCGGCTCTGGAGCGCCAGAACAACGAGGGCGTGGCCGCAACGCGTCAGGGCGCGTACGACGTCACAAGCGCCGTCAAGGACAACGCCTACAACATCCTCGGCGAGCTGCGCGATTTGCAGTCCGTCACGGAGAGCGGCATCTCTGTGCAGCAGAAGTGCTGCTGCGACATTCTCCGCGCGATCGACGGCGTCAACTACAACTCCAGCATCAACGCGTGCGAGATCAAGACGGCCATCCACGCCGAGGGCGAGGCGACCAGAACGCTCCTGCAGCAGCAGGAGAACCAGCGCCTGCGCGACGAACTCGCACAGAGCCGCGCCGCGAACAACGACTATATGCAGTCGCAGTACATCCTCGGCCAGCTGGGCAGGTACTACCAGAACCCGCCCTGCAATCCGTGCGGCTGCGGCGGCTGACGCGGACCCATCCTGATATAGCTATCCGGGGCATAATGCCCCTTCACATAAGCCCAAACGGAAGGAGTAATGAAAATGGCTTGTAATAACGGCAATGGAAATCGGGCGTATCAAAAATCCTGCGTCCGATATTTTAATAACGCGCCCCAACTGCTCGCGGCAGACAGCGAAAACGTGCTGACGCTGGCCGGGGCAAAGGTCGTCAATTCCGGTTCGTCCATCCAGGTCGAGCCGCAGAGCTACGACACGGTCAAGATCGGCCTGTATCATCTGGCCGCAGATGCGGTCATCGCGGCGACGGCAGCGGGCGTCCTGACCCTGCAGTGGTACATGGACGGCGTCGCGCTGCCCTGCACGCTCAAGCGCGTCACGCTGCCGGCATCCGGCAATGCGGAGATCCACACGGAGACGGATCTGGAGCTGTCCGGGTGCTGCTGCTGCGTCAATCATACATTCACGCTCGTGGCGACGACCGACAGCACGGCCGCAGGCTCCGTGATCGAGCTTTGCACGGGGCTGCTCAAGCTCGCATGAGGTGCTATCATGCAGGCGTATAAAGACAAACTCCACGCCGCGCTGCGGGAGATCGCGGAGTGCCCGGTGTCCATGCGTACGGTCGAGCAGGCCGCAGCAGTCACAGATCTGCTGTGCCGGCTGGATAAGCTCGAGGACCACGACGAGCCGGAGACGGTCGAGTTTGACCGCGCGACCGCCATGCAGTGGGCGGCAGCCATGCGCAACGCAGACGGCACGACCGGCCCGCATTGGACGATGGACCAGACAACGGCCGTGGCCGAGAGCATGGGCATTCAGGCGCATGTGATCCCACGCTGGGCGTGGGGCGTAACCATGAACATGATGTACTCGGATTACTACCCCGTCGCCGTAGAATTCGGACTCAACCGCCCGGAGTTCTACGCCGCGCTGGCAAAGGCGTTTTTGATTGATAAAGACGGCCCCGGCCCGGAGCGGAAGCTGATGGAGTATTACGAGCATATCGCAAAGCGCAGTGTCCAATCCTGACACGAATGCTAATGATATCGCTAACAAAAGAAAAATATGCTTTTATTTCAGTGTGTTTGCGTCATAAATGGCGCGTTCAAGTCCCGCCTCGCGCACCAAACAAAGAAAACCCGTAGTTGTATAAACTACGGGTTTTTTCTTTGTTTCTCAGTACTTTCCTGAGATTTTATCAGATAATGTCAGGATCAGTTTGAGAACATTTTATAGCGAAAAAATAAGACCTTATCAAATTTTATAAACCTTTTCGCTAATACGTATGCTAATGGGGCGAATTCTCCTGTGCAGTCTCTTCCTCGCGGAACAGGCTGCGCATTTTCTTTAGGTCATCGGTCTCATCTGCCTCTGCAATGTGCATGTAAATCTTGTGCATCGTCTGCTGGTCAGACCATCCACCCCATTTCATGCACTGCAGCTCGCTAATGCCTGCGTGGTGGCATAGTGACGCGAAGGAATGCCGCAGACCGTGAATCGTGACGTCCGTCACACCGGCCTCCACACAGTCCATATGCAGGTGCTCTAAAAAGTAGGAGGACTTTACCTTGACCGCTGTTTCGCCGGTCAGGCCTTCGGCCAACTCGACAAGACGGTCGACCATGATCGGGACATTGCGCTGGCTCCCCTCGTTTTTGTTTTCGGCTTTGTGGACCCAGCCGTCCGGCCCACGAACGACCGCACCGGAAACGTGGATCATTCTGGTTCGCAGGTCGATGTCCTGTGGCCGTATTGCAAACATTTCAGACAGTCGGAGCGAGTGCAGCCCCAGAAGGACAGCAAACTCTTCCGGACGGTCTTTGACCACTTTGAGCAACGGAAGGATCTCATTGTAGCGCAAAAAGGGAATCGGCTTCTTGATAATCTGCGGGATCACGATGTCTTCCGGCACGGCGAGCTTTGCACGCCGCAACGAAGCAGTCACCAAGCCCCAGGCGTTTTTGAGCGTCTTGGCGCTGACGAGCTGCGCTTCCTCGTCGACGACAGCCTGCCAGTCCTTGATCTGCTGCGGCCGCTTGTTCATGATCGAGGTGAAGCGATTTTTGCGGTAGGTCTTGTATCCGCGCAGAGTGGCAGGGGAGGTCTTTACCGGGCGGCTCTTGATGTATGCGTCCACGAGCTGCCCGACGGTCATTTCGGATTTTGAAACAATCTTGCGGCCGGCCAGATGCGCGGCTTTGATCTCCATGGCAGCCTGCGAACACTCGCGCGCCGAAGGCCTCGTGATGGAGATACTTTCCCCGCCGAGGCGCAGCTGGATGAAGTAGCTGCCGGATTTCAGCTTGCGGGGTTTCGGCGTTTTCAAATGGGCCCCACCTCCATCTGCTCAATGAACGCGGCGCGGATCCAGCCGACGTTGGGGTTGCACAGGTCGACCAGCAGGGCAAGCAGAGCAATCAGCACGATCGCCGATAATATCCAGAGCTGCACGTTCTTGCGCTTGAGATCCTTTTCATAGATCGCGTTTACGCGCTCCGCATTCTCCAGCTGGAGCCGCAGGCGCTCGACTTCGGATGTGTCGTCCTCCGTTTGCGCGTCCACCCCGAAATGCTCATCCATGGATACGCCGAGCGCCGCGCAGATCGGCCCGACCGTATCGACGGACGGGCTTTTTGTTTCACCGCGCAAAAACTGCCCGACAGTATTGACGGACAGCCCGGATTCGTCCGCGATATCCTGATTCGTCTTTCGCGGCTGCATTGTTGCCTTGGCCTCCCGGCACGTTTCCCACAAATTTTCCGACAAAAACCATCCCTCCGTATGTAAAAGCTACGCTTATGGTAGCGGATTTCTGAGTAAAACCCATCCTGAGTGCTTTACAAAACCATCCTATATTTGACATGATTTAAGTACAGACGGCTCCCAGTCGCCTGCGCAGATAAAAAGCCCGCGCCGGTGTTCGGCAACCGGCACGGGCAACCCCAAACAAAAGGTCAGCTAACCAAGCCGGGGAACAAATTCACAACGATATAAAAGATAATGCAGAGAACAGCGACACCAATTAAAATATTGCGGCGAGTCCGGCGTCCGCTCTTCCGAATTTCCTGGCACCGCTCTGCTTCCTCCGGCGTAGGTGCTTGCGATTTGGATGCCGTGGCGGCAAGAGCGCCGAAGGCGATTGCGGTCCACAGAGAGCTTTGCAGCTTGCGCTTTCGGCCCTGCTTCGTGGTTGGGATGCCGGTTGCACGTGCAATCTTTTGCTTTGCAGATGTGATGCCCAGTGCTCGGTTCCAACTGAAACCAGGGATGATGGATTTCCGTTTAGCCATAACAGCCTCCTACGGATTGCAATCCTTACACGGCGTATAGCGGGCGGCGGCTTCAGCGCGGGGGCCGGTGAATGTGGTGCGGTTGGCGCTGCTCATCTGATCGATGTGGTAGCAGCCTGCGCGATGGAAGACGCCGGTTGACGTATTGACGATAAACGTATCAGATGCGCCGGAGATCTCCGGGACATCCGCGGGGAGCGTGCCGGGGATAAAGGAGACGAAGTTGCCGATGATCGGTTCCAGCGGCTCGGTATCGAGCGGATCGCCGCCGATGCTGCCATAATATGCAGCTGCGGCCTCGGACTGCTCGGCCTCGGTGTATTCTCCGCTGCCGGAAAACGCGGGATCCGGAGCAGGGAGAACGGCCGCGTCGGCGGCTGCCTGCAGCTCTGCGGGCGAGGCTTTGTAGGAGCGGACAGAGGAGATCGTGTCCGCCAGATTCAGCAGGCCGATCCAGCCGGCAACGGCAAGCGCGCAGCATACGACGACCATCAGCGCCCTGCGCCAGACGCGGTTCATGTCAACCCCTCCATTTTATCGAGCAATTTTTTGTTAATTTCTTCTCTTGCGTAATTCGAACGAGTGTTCTAAAATAAAAGCATCCTCACCGGAAGAAAGGACGGACAGCCATGGAAGACCTGCTTGAGCGCTTACATAAACTATCCGACGAAAATCTTGACCGGCTCATTGCTTACCTTGCTGCTCTAAATACTCCAGATACCGCAGAGCCTCAGTCTGCCTGTCTTCCGGAAGCGAACGAATAATATCATACGCCTTTTGGGCCTTGTCAGCGTGAAGCTCGGCAGGGCCCCTTTTTATTTGCACATCCAGCAACTCGTCTGCCGACACATTCAGGATCGACGCCAACTGCATGATTGCATCCGGGCCAGGGGTAGCGTCTCCACGCTCCCACTTTCCTACAGCTTGTGCCGAGACGAATAGTTTTTCAGCGATTTCTCGCTGGCTGAAACCGGCTTTTTTTCGCGCTGCGCGAAGGTTATCACAAAACATAAGCATCACCTATAAAAATATTACAACTAATAGTTGTAGCGTGCAATAAAAAACCTCTTGACAGCAACTAAAAGTAGCGCTATAATGCAAATACAACCTAAGGTTGCGAATGGAGGTGAGCACAACGAGAGGTTTAAGGCGTAGACGTGTGAGTGCGGGCCTGTCGCAAAACGAACTTGCTGCACGCGTGGGTGTAAGTTATCAGGCCGTGGGCAAGTGGGAGCGTGGAGACGGATATCCGGCGGCCGCATTGCTTCCGCTGCTGGCCAATGCTTTGAGCTGCACGATCGACGATTTGTACAGAGAGGAGGACACACCAGATGGGCAAGGACAACAAGAGCAAGCTGCATGTTGAGATCGGCATTGATGGCATTTCCAACAGCATTGCTCATGTGCAGGGCAGCTACTTGGACTTGCTAATCGCAGCGACTTATATCATCAATGTCATTTACCGCGCGGTTTGCGAGGGCGGCCACGGCGAGAAAGTCAAGCGCGACATTTGCAAGTACTTGAATGATGGCGACAGCGTGGTTTGGCGCTCAGGAGGGCAAGCGCATGGCGAAGGCTAAGGTCGACCGGAACACTGACTATCTGCTCCGGATGCGGATCCGCGGCGAGATGGCCGCGCAGCATGTATCGATCGAGCAGGCCTGTACCTACGCGATGGTCAGCAAGGCGACGCTGTACCGGCTGATGGATTCGCCGACACGGTACATGGATAGGACGCTGCGGCTTTTGCGGTGTTTGACGGTGCCAATCGAGGATGTGCGTGAGGCAATCGCATATCCATGGTGACATGGTATCAAGTTTGACCGGCATGGGCAAGGCCGAGGCGGCCCCGGTGCCGGGTGCATGGCGGCGGAAATGCTGCCGATGGAGGTATGGATGCAGCAGAATATTTACCGGGCGGCGCGGATATCCCGCGGATTGACGCAGGAAGCCGCCGCAGCAAAGATCCCGATCAATGTGCGCAGTTTGCGCGAGTATGAATCCGGCGAGCGTGTGCCCAATTCTGACACTGTCGTTCGTATGTCGGAGATCTACGACGCGCAGTATCTGTGTTACCAGCACCTGCGGCAGACCAGTGAGATTGCGCAGCGTCTGATCCCGGACGCCGGAGATCTGGCTTTGCCGGAAGCAGTCTTGCAGCTGCTGGACGCGGTCTATGCGTTCGCGGACAACAAGACGGACCGGCGTCTGATCGCCATTGCCAGAGACGGCGTGATCGACGAGCAGGAGCGGCCGGAGTATGACCGGATCGTGGAGGATCTGCAGGACATCATCAAGTACGCAATGGCTGTAACATACCGCCAGCGATAGGCGTTCCGTCCTATCTCGCAGGAAGGAGGTATGGGCATGTTCCGAGCATTCAACAATGCGCTGATCCTGGGCGGGCTTGCGTTCATCGCGGTCGTGCTCCCGGTTTTGGCCAACTACAGTATGATCTGAGGTATTTTTATGGTTCCCAATAAATTCGACGGTTATGACATCCTGCTGCAGTCCAAGGTGTCACCGGGCCGGTATATCGTCCTGGGTACGCGCAGCAAGATCGACCACGCGACGTTCATCTACGACGAGCAGACGGAGCAGTTTACAAAGGGCTGCTATTTTGGCTCCATCAAGCGAGCCTGCAACAACTATACGATCCGGAAGGACGGGGAGACACGTGCCTATCAGAATAAGCTCCAGAAAGCAAAAAAATGACCGCACAGCCGCTGGAACAGCTGCACGGTCACTGTCACCCGATAAGGGCAACATGAAAGCATCTATATCTTACCATGAGTTTCTCTAAAATGCAAGGGGCGGAGGTGATGATTTTTGGCAGAAAAACAGGTGCGGGCCTACTGGGCAAATATCCCGGCCCCGGTGCTCTATGACGATGCGCTGAGTGCGAACGCGAAGCTGCTCTATGGCGAGATCACGACGCTCATGCACTTCGTCGGAAAAGAGGGCTACTGCGACGCCAGCAACCAGGAGCTGGCCGAGGGGCATAAGTGGAACGCGAAGTCTGTCAGCCGGCTGGTAGCTGCGCTGGCGGACGCCGGATACATCGTGATCCAGCTGTCGAACGACCCCAAAACGGGGGCCACGATGCGGCGGATCTATCAGACTTTGCCGCTACCCCCCTCCGCAGAATTGCGGAGACCCCCCTCCACCGAAAAGTCCACCCCCCCTCCGCAAAAAAGTGGAGGTATATATAATGATTTAGATAATATACAAGATAAACCCCCTAAAGCCCCCCAAGGGGGGCAGCGCCCTAAAAAGCGCAAAACAGAGCCGAAGGCGACCGCCGACTGGAAGCCGGAACGTTTTGAGGGCTTCTGGAAGTTCTATCCCCGCGGAGAGGGGAGACAGGCCGCAATCCGGGCCTGGGATAAGCTCCAGCCGGACGACAAGCTGATCGACCACATTGCCGTCTGTCTCAAGCGGCAGATGATGTCTGAGGAGTGGCGGCAGGGCATTGGTATCCCGCATGCCTCGACGTATCTCAACCAGCAGCGCTGGACGGATGAGGAACGGCAGCCGGTCCCGCCTGCACCCTCGCACGTGGTCAGCACGGAGGGTACGCGATGGCTGTAGACAGATCTGCGCTGGATCAGCAAAACCTGCTGGACGCACAGGCGTCCGTCCTCGGCTCCATGCTGATCGACAGCCGCTGCGTCGGCGCGGTGCTGGCCGAAGTCCGGCCGGACTACATCACGCAGCCGACATACCGCATGATCTTCGACGCGATCACGCACCTGTATGCCGACAACCGCAAAATCGACGCGGTCACGGTGCTGGCCGAGGTCACGGGCGGCGGGAAGAACACCGCCATGTATGATCTCGTGGCCAGGCTGATGCAGGTCACGCCGACGGCAGCCAATGTGGGCGAGTATGTGCGGATCCTGAAGCAGCGGGCACGGCTCATGAGCCTCAAGGATCTTGCGGCCGAGATCCTCGGCGCGGAATCTGAGGATGATATCGCGCAGCTGCTTGACCGGGCCAACGCGATCATGGTCAGCCGCCCCGGCGTCCGGACGGCGACGATGGCCGAAGCGTATCAGGAATTCTTCGCCCGGCACGATCCGGACGTCAAAAAGGAGTATCTGCGCTGGGGCATCCAGGAGCTGGACGACGCGATCTATGCAGGGCCGGGCGATATGGTCGTCATTGGCGGCTATCCCTCGGACGGCAAGACCACCTTTGCCCTCAGTACGGCCTTTCGCATGGCCGGGAAAAAGAAAGTCGGCTTTTTCAGCTACGAGACCGACAAAGACAAGCTTTATGACCGCATAGTTGCGTCCGTCGCGCAGATCGGGCTGGAAAAGCTCAAGCTGAACGCGCTCAACGCAAACGACTGGGACACGATGGCGGCCATTGGAAAGCAGCTCGCCGAGCCGAAGCTCCAACTGATCGAGGCCAGCGGCATGACCGTGCAGGACATTCGCAGTTGGGCGCTGTCGCGGCATTTTGACCTGATCGTGGTCGACTACCTGCAGAAGATCAAGCCGGTCCGGTCGACGCGCTACGCCAGCGACTACGAAAACGTCTCGCAGATCTCCAGCGACCTGCAGCAACTCGGTAGACAGACGGGCATCCCCATCATCGCGCTTTCGCAGCTGTCGCGGCCGGAACGCAACAAGAGCGGCAAGATCCCGCCGCCGACGCTCTCGTCGCTGCGCTCATCCGGCCAGATCGAGCAGGACGCGGATGTGGTCATGCTCCTGTACCGCGAAGACCAGGACTCGCCAAACAGCCGCCGCCTGCTGCGCGTGGCAAAAAACAAGGAAGGCGAGAGCAATATCGGGGTCAAGCTGGACTTTGACGGCCAAACGCAGACTTTCCGCCGCAGCTCCAGTCAGCCGCAGCATGGATCCCTGCCGCAGCCGCAGAGACCGCGATACCAGCAGGCGTCGATGAAGCCGGGCGAGTTCGGGCCTATCGATATCCCAGACTCTGAGATCCCATTTTGAAAAAACGGAGGACAACATGAAAGCAATTTGTATCATGAATTTGAAGGGCGGTGTCGGAAAGACGATCACCGCCGCAAATATGGCCGCGATCCTCGCGCGAGACCACGGCAAAAAGGTGCTGTTGGTCGACTGCGACAGCCAGTGCAATCTGACGTGGTTCGTTGGCGCGGAGGAGGGCTGCGGCACGCTGACGGAACTGCTGACCAATCCGACAGGCTATGTGTACGACTACATATCCTGGACGGGCATGTCCGCGGACGTCGACGTCATCCCGGCAGATGCGTCTTTGATGGCGCTCGATGCGTCGCAGATGCTGGCCGCATCCGGCGAGGAGCGGATCCACGCGCGGTCGCTGCCCGATCTGGTTGACGTGTTGCGCGAGGATCAGGCGTATGATTTTGTGATCTTCGACTGCCCGCCGGCATTCAACGCGGCCGCGGCCTGCGCGCTCCGCGCAGCGGATGAGGTCATCATCCCAATCAAGCTGGACGCCTTTGCGCTGCTCGGCATGGACAACCTGCTCGCGCAGATCAAAAACATGCAGCGCATCAACCCCAAGCTTCGGCTGGCCGGTGCGCTCATCACCATGCGGACACGGGCAGACGGCGTTGACGCAGCTGAGCAGCAGCTGCGCAGTGTGCAGGGCCTGCCGGTGTTCCAGCGTGTGATCCGCCGCAGCGGCAAGGTCGACGGCTCAACCTTCGACCGGTCGCCGATCACAGTCTTCTCGCCCAAGTCCGCAACCGGCATTGATTACCGCCGCTTCGTCCGCGAGTATCTGACGCAGGAGGGCTTGATCGATGGCTAAGGGATTTGATATCACCTCGCTGTTCGGGGACGCCGCAGCCGTGTCCAAATCGGACACCGACCGCACGGTCAAAATGATCGACATTGACCAGCTGCAGGCCAACGAAAAAAACTTTTACAAGGTCGGCAAAAAGGATCTTGACGATCTCAAGAGCAGCATTGAGATTTCCGGCATTCTCGACCCGCCGAGCGTCTGCAAGGCGGACGGCGATAAATACCGCATTATCTCCGGGCATCGCCGATGCGAAGCGGTGCGGCAGCTGGTCAAGGAGGGGCACACGGAGCTGCGCATGGTGCCCTGTTTCATCCGCAGTCCGCAGAGCGCGGAAATGGAGGAACTGGAGCTGATCTGGGCGAACGCCACGTCGCGCGTCCTGTCCTCGCCGGAGCTGGCCCAGCAGGCCGCCCGCGTGGAGGAGCTTTTATATCAGCTCAAGGAGCAGGGCGTTGACTTTCCCGGCCGGATGCGCGATCACGTCGCGCAGGCCTGCAAGATCAGCCGGACAAAACTGGCAAACCTGCACGCTATCGAGACCAACCTCCGCGAGCCACTGCTCGGCATGTGGCGCAAGGGGACGCTCAACGATGCGCAGGCTCTGGAGCTGAGCCGGCTTGATGCCGGGCTGCAGAATCGGCTTGCGGGCCTGTTCCCGCGCATGAGCAAGGACGACCTTCCGGCATCCGTAGTCATACCAAAGCTTGGAGAGTGCGCCAAAATGGGCGCAAAGTGGCAGGCTTGTTCCGGTATGTGCCCGGCTGGTGATGGTCTTACCTGTCCGACCTCTCGCGGAGACGCATTCCTGCGGCATGATTTGGGCAATTACTACGATATGTGCCAAGGCTCAAAATGCTGCTGGACCTGCCGCTATGGTCGAACGGCTGGCGGATACAACGCCTGCGACAGTATGTGCAGCCGTGCGAAAGCGGCACGCACTGCGGCCAACCAGCAGCAAAAAGACAAAGAGGCCGCAGCGCGGGAAAAGGCCGAAGCTAAAGTCAAACAGGCGTTTATTACCGATGCAAAACGGTATCTTGCCGCTGCTGATGCTGCCGGGCTGCCGGAAAACACGCGGATTGATCTGACATCCTATTCGGGTGCAACGGTCAAGCAACTGCGCAGCTGGGCGGTAGGAAAGGATCTTGAGCATCGCAGCTTTTGCCGAAACGATCTGGAACCCCGCTTTGTCGACGTGTCCAAGGTATCCAAGCAGCTACAGTGCTCCGCGGATTATATCGTCGGCAACATCGACCAGCCGTGGCCGGTCGTCCCGCTGTCGGAGACGCTGGAATCTGACCAGCCGCCGAAATGGCGCACCGGTACACCGCCCGCGTCCGGCTACTACTGGTGCAACTTTGACTGTGGTGGCACTGCGATTCATAGTGACGCAGTCTATGACGCCGTATTGGGTGTGTGGTATTTCCCGAACGGCGGCGCGAAAATTGATGCAGCCTGCACCGGATGGGTGCGGCTGCCGGAGGAGGGCGACGCATGATAAAGGACTGAAATGACATGGTCGATCTTATGATCGAGCTGCTGGAAACAGAAATCTCCGAACCAGATTATATCCCGACTGCCCGCGGGCGGGAAATCATCAACGAGATTGCCGACTACGCTGAGGGCACAGAGCTTTTTGCGGCGAAAGGATCTCTCGGCACATATATGCAGGGATGGAGTTACACGGCGTTGGTTGCCCATATGCTGGATCGGTGCGAGAACGCGCCGACGGCGTTCCATCTGAGCGCAAGCGTGATTCTGCTCATGCCGTTCGTCAGAAGAAGGTTCATGGAATTGGAGGTGACTGCATGACGCCCGAAGAAGTCTTGTGCGCACTGGACGCACTCGCGGTTCAGACAGGCAGCCTTGCCTGTCTGGGCTGTGGCCACGAGCATAACTGCGGCATTCACGGCTGCGCGATCATTCGCGAGGCTGGGAAGATAATCAGATGGCTTTCCACCGACAACACGGCGTTGCGATACGCTATAAAGCCGGCAAAAGCAAAGCGCTCACAGGAGCAGAATTTTAATGGGGCCGTCGCGTATCTGCGGGCGCTGATAGAAGAGCAGAGGGCTCAAATCGAAAAGGCAGAAGCCGAGAACGCGGCGCTGCGGGAGAAGGTGCCGCAGTGAATCAGCGTGGAGGACAGGCTGCCAATAGACCGTCTCAGCAAATATCTCGTTGCTTTTCGGGACGCGGGCGGCTCGATTGTAGATATGGCCAGATACTTTATCCGATGGAGCGTGCAGCAGTGGACAGGCTGCTGGAAGGAGGATAAAGCATGAGATTTATTTGCGATTGCTGCCACGATCTGACGAACATCGAGGCGGACCGGATGGAGATCCAGGACGAAAAGCTGCTGGTGTACAACCACGGCGCCATGCTGGAATGGGCGTGGTGCCAGTACGTTGGGAAACAGATCTGTTTCGACCTGGCGGCGTTTGGAGGTGCAAAAGCGGAATGAAATGGCATATTGCAAGTGTCAGCTGGGGCAAGGACAGCCTGGCCATGCTCCTAATGCTGATTGCCAAGGGCTACCCGCTGAATGAGGTGGTTTTCTACGATACCGGAATGGAGTTTGAGGCGATTTACCACACACGGGATCAAATGCTACCCAGCCTGGAGCAGCTGGGGATCAAGTACACCAGACTGGAGCCGGAAAACCCGTTCCTGTTTGATATGCTGGAAAGGCCGGTTTGCAGTAAGCAGAAAGGCACACACCAAGGTTATGGCTGGTGTGGCGGCCTCTGCCGCTGGGGAACCACGGGGAAGCTGAAAGCCATAGACAGGTACGCGGAGGCGCGGGACGCTATGGTTTACGTTGGCATAGCTGCCGACGAAACGCCGCGACTGGAAAAAGAACGGAAGCCGTATAAACTGCACCCGCTGGCGGAGTGGGGCATGCCGGAAGCCGACGCCATGGCATATTGCTATGAAAACGGGTTTTCGTGGCTGGAGGGCACGATCCGCCTTTATGACGTGCTGGACCGTGTTTCGTGCTGGTGCTGCTGCAACAAGAACCTGCGGGAACTGCGGAACATGTATATTTACCTGCCGGAATACTGGGAGCGCCTGAAAGACCTGCAACGGAAAATAGACAGGCCAATGAAAGGCTATTACAAAGGCAAGCCGCGCGGCGTGTTTGAACTGGAACAACGGTTCCGCGCAGAATTGGAACAGGAGGCAAGAGCATGAGTAAAGCTGTTTTGATCAGCATTCGCCCAGAGTGGGCTCGGAAGATCCTGAACGGGAGTAAAACGGCCGAAATCCGCAAGACCGCGCCGAAGTGCGGTGTGCCGTTTAAGTGCTATATCTACTGTACGCAGAGCGCTGATATGCTTTGGATTTTGAAGGAAAGGGAACGGTCTCTCCATCCTGATAAAATAGCGGATGTTTTCAAGGCTGCTAAATGCGGCGGAGCATATCGGGGGAATGGCAAGATCATCGGTGAATTTGTATGCGACGACATTTTTGAAAGGATCGTCAGAGTAGGAGGAAGCTGTGAACCGCAGAAATATTGCATCTGCGATTGGAACATGGACTGCACACCACTTGATACGCTTCTTGCGGATGCCTGCATGACAAAAGACGAGCTGGAGAAGTATCTGGCCGGCGGCGTCGGCTACGGCTGGCACATATCCAACCTCAGGATTTACGACACCCCGCGCGAACTGCGGGAATTTTACGCTGTGCCAAATGAGGTAGAGGTAGCGCTCAAGGTAAAACCCAAGCCAATCACCCGCCCGCCGCAGAGCTGGCGGTATGTGGAGGAAGAGATATGGAACGATTGGAGCGACTGACAAGCCGGAATGAAGATTGTGTTTCGGTAAATGGGCACGGTCTGTACCACTTAACGATGACCGAAGTCGTCCAGATGGCAGATCGCCTTGCGGCCTACGAGGACACGGGGCTTGAACCGGAAGCAGTGGAAACGGTTAAGCTTGCGCTGGCCGCAAAGCACATGGTTGATCTCGAAACGTTCAACAATACGCCAATCAGCAGGCTTGTAGAGCTTGCCGAGGCCGACAAGGACGGGCGCGTGGTCGTGCTGCCGTGCAAGGGATATTCTAGCATTGATATTGCGCGGGACGGAGTTTCTTACAGACCGGATCACTGGAATATCTACTTGACGGCGTATGCGCATGGACAGAATACGCCGAGCGGGCTGAAAGTGGGGCTTTTTGACATTGGAGAGGTCGAGCGGGCGATGCAGGAAATGGAAGGCAAGAAGGATGGATAAATGTGCATACTGCGAAGGGGAAAACAACCAGTTTGTGTTGTTTAACGTGAGCAGCGAATACAGCGGAATTGAAATGGCGTTAAATCCGCAAGGCATGTTTCGCGTTCGTGTCCTCGACAGTTGCGACAGCTTTACGACGCAGGACGTTGTGACCATTAAGTATTGCCCGATGTGCGGGCGGAAATTTCGAAGGGATAAATGATGGATGATTATATCAGCCGCGAAGCGGCGCTGAAAGACTTTGGAACCTGCAACGCGGAAAATCCGAACTGGACACCTCAGCGTGTGAAAACGCTCCTGCTGCGTCAGCCCGCCGTCGACGTTGCGGAGGTGGTGCGGTGCAAAGCCTGCGCGAAACATTATGTCGTAAATGGCTGAGATATGTGTGCGCGAAATGCGCAAGGATCAGGGACGCACTGGATTGGCCTAACGGCTACGAGTCCTGACGCCTTTTGCAGCAGGGGCGAACGGAAAGGAGTAAACGATGACGCGTAAACGGTTTATCAAACTATGTATGGGGCGGCTGGGACTGTCCCGCAACGAGGCGGCCGCAATCGCCGAATCAAAAGGGATTACATACCATTACGCGCGAATAGCCTTTTCGTTACAGGACTGCGCAACAGCATTTGTTGCCCATTACTCTTTGGTCTCCAATCTAACCAATGCTGTTATTCGATACCGGCACATCAAGCGCGTCTGCGACGGGGTGATCGAGTATGATAAGTGACGCCGACAAGCGCGTCGTGATCCGCATCAAGCGGCACATTCCCATCTACCCGCATCTGGCTCCCGCAGTCGGCGAGATCGTTGTGGCGGACAGGCTGAACGACCCGTACAGCAACAGATACTTTTATGTCCTCCAGCGTGCCGGAAAGCGCGTGATTATCCGACCGGACGAATGCGTGGAGATCTCACCGGCGAAAGCGTGGCCGGAGCTGTCCGTTTCCGGTCGTTGGGCGAGACTGCACCGGGAGCAATCACGGGAGGCCGCGCGGCGAAGCTATTACAGGAGGAAACAGAAAAAATGAGACGACGGTACATCAAGCGGCTCATGGCGCTCGGCATCCAGCGCAATGAGGCGGCAGATCTGTGGATGCGGTATGGCAGGCAGCTCTGGCCGCCGAGGCTGGCGCTGCCCGGACGGTAAAGGAGGAACGACATGATTATTGAGATCCTGACACTAGCGGCGCTGATCGAGTGGATCGTCATTGGTGTGCTTGTTGTCAAAAGCATCCGCGACGCGTGCAAAAAGATCTGCGTCGTAGGGGACACGATGTTGGGAGAGATGCAACCCGGAGGTGTGGACGGTGGCTGATTTCATGACGCGCATGGATGAGGTCAGGCGCAACGGCATGGCAAATGCGTTTGACGCCGGTGTACAGAAGGGTGCGGATCTGATTCTGTGTGCGCTGGCGCTCGAGTTCGGCTTCGGCCCCGAGCGAATGCGGCGGCTTGCGGCCAAGGTCGCAGAACTTGATAATGCTCATCGGGCCGCATGGAACGGCAGCGACGAGGCGGACTTCCACAAGGAGCGGATCGACTCTGTACTCCGGATCGCCTGCGGCGACGCCTTTGTCCCGTTCGACCTTCGAAACGAGTTCATTCTGCCGACGCACTACGACAAGCCGGCGCGGCCGCGTAAGCGCAGGCACTGATGGATCCAGTATCATCCGGTCAATTAGTTTACATGGACTATGGCGGCAGCTGCATGCCATGGCTGCTGCCGCGGGGATCTGACCGGTCATGATATGGGCTCGCCGTGCATCCCTCACACGGCGAGCCCGCCAAAAGAACCAGGAGCCCGCCAAAAGAACCAGGAGGTGATCCTATCCCATTCTCACGCACAATCAAAGAAATCTATGCTGGCCCGTGCTATCGCGCTATCGACAGCGCTGCAATCCGTCCACAGGCCGGACGAAGGTCTGGGCGCTCGGATGAGACTGCACCGTATCAGCAGTATCTAAATGATAAGTCATCCGTGCAGAAGCTGGAGCATCTGATCGAGGCAAACTTTACGCTGGACGATCTGTTCGTCACCACGACATACGCGGACGACTTCCTGCCGCCGAACTATGATATCGCCGCTCGCCGACTGCGCGCGTTCTTCGCGCGATACCGGCCAGCACGTAAAACGCGCGGTTTGCCCTATGATTATGTGTATGTCATAGAGGGCGAGCACGGCGACAAACGTATCCATCATCACATGATCCTGCCTGCTGACGGCGGCAATGCGGAACTGATCCGCGAGCTGTGGCGATACGGTAGCATGGATATCGAGACGATCCGCCAGTTCGGCTTGCGGCCAATCCGCGGCAGCCCGGCTCTGCTGCTGTCCGAGTATATTGAGATGTTCGGTCCAGACAAAGGGCCGGGACATTATGAGATCGACTGCTATCATAAGGTTGCAATGTACATGACAAAGGAGCCGCGCAAGACTGGCAGGGCCAGATGGCAGGCTCGCATGTACACACCATCGAAGGGGCTGCAGCAGCCCGTCATATTAGAACGAACACTGGAACCAGGAGAGCATTATGAGCCGCCGGACAATGTTGTGCAGTTGTCAGCTGAGCGTAAGGACAACCGATATGGGGACTTTGGATATACGTTCGGCTGGGTCAAAAATCAAACCGGGATAAACATTTTCGGCTCGAAACAATCAATAAATAACGGGAAGGGTGGATAAAAGTCTTGCAAAACAGAATTGCGCGTGATATACTGTTGGTGTCAGCGGATGATAAACTGATCTGCCCACTGTGCGGCAGGCCAACGCAGCAGCGAGTGCTGCCGACATCCAGGCTGATCGACTTCCCGCTTTACTGCAAGCATTGCAGGAAAGCGACAGTCGTAAACGTGAATACGAGCCAGAGCCAAAGCCAACGTGCTAGTGCCAGCGCCAAATGATTTGACCATGATGGTCGGATCGTTTGGCGCTTTTGTTATGCAGTCGAGGTGATAGCCGGCTGGCAGATGCGCCGCGATCCGTTCAGGGTCACGGCGCTTTTCTTTTTTGCCGATGGATTACAAGAGCAAGCGATGGCTGGCGCTTCGGGCGCGCGTCCTTCGCCGGGACAAAGGCCTGTGCCGTGAGGCGATGCGGTACGGCCGGCGCGTCGAGGCAACGACGGTGCACCATGTCTACCCGGTCGAGGATTATCCGGAGCTGCAATGGGCCGAGTGGAATCTGATCTCGGTCAGCCAGCAGGCGCACAACAGCTTTCACGATCGGTCGACCGGAAAGCTGACGCCGGCCGGGCTGGCCTGGCAAAGACGAATAGCCCCCCCTCGAAAAACGAAAACGGAAGGGGCCTCGGTCACCGGGCTGGGGGACTCTTTCCGACGGACGGAAAATAACGGGAGGGGGTAAGCGACAAGAAAATACGCGAGCAGGATGCGCGCGCAAACGACGCGGGCGCGCGTGTCCCGGGTCATCCGGTTTCCCCAGGCGCGGGGTTATTCTCTCCACCTCCGCCTGGAACGCATGGTGAATCCTCTACCAGCCTGGGCGCGGCTTTTCGGCCGCGCTTGGGGAAACCGGATGACGGAATCCGAGGTGATCAACAGTGGCCAGAGAGGACATGATTCGCGCCGACATGCAGGCCGTCGGCACTTACAACCAGATTTTTGAGCCGACGATCAAGCAGCTGGCCAAGACAGAGCGCGAGCTCAGTCGCGCGGAGAAGGCTTGGAAAAAGGCGGGCGGCCTGATGGTCGCAACTCTGACCAACAAGACTGGCGGCGAGTACACAGCGAAGGACCCGAACTGGACGGTCGTTGAGAATCTTCGTGCGACGGTCACGGGCCTGCGCAACCAGCTGGGACTGACGCCGACCGGCCTGAATAAGGCCCGCAGCAAGCAGACCGTGAGCACGGACCGGTCGAAGATCGAGCAGCTGCTTGACGATGCGCACAACTACGCTGTCGAGCACGCAGCAGAATACCAGCGCGACGTCGACGCCTACGTCGACAAAGTGCTCAGCGGGGAGATCGTCGCGTGCGAATGGATCGTCCTGGCATGCCGGCGTTATCTCAACGATCTGGCATCCTGCCGATGGGATTTCCGGCCGGAGCCGGCCTGCGAGATCATCGCCATCATCGAGACGACGCTCCGCCACCA
>ERZ779799.73-NODE-73-length-38072-cov-3.943946_pt1 | contig 38072 bp, 38 predicted proteins | sample MGYA00511253_ERZ779799 | MGnify/ENA primary metagenome ERZ779799 (study PRJEB29588, sample SAMEA2159541) | human gut metagenome | biome: human gut; feature: human-associated habitat; material: faeces | place: Denmark | collected 2008/2010 ...
TTTATTATTACAAAATGCTATAATGTTTTTTTCTTTTTGTTTATCGCTTAGGCTGTTCCAGTGATCCATCGGTGTATTATTTAAATACTCTAACATTAGTAAATATGTATATGATTGTATTTCTTCACTATCTTTTATGCCTCTTAATCTCTTTTTGCCTATCTTATTAATCTTATGTACTGTATTTCTAAATGTGTTATGTTTATTTTCTTTATCCATAAATACTTCCATTATGTTGTTTGCTTGTGTATTATTCATATTAAAATCAGCTCCTGTAATGTAATTTTTAATTATTGTCTCTTGCTGATTTTTCTCTCCCTTTTATGTATAAACTAAGTTGTTTTGTTATAATCTTCTAGATACATCCAGACCACCTTTTCTCCTGTTACTGGATGCTTGCCCGCGGATTTGTATGTACCTCTACAACATTGAGATATTCCACCTTCGTATATACCAGTTTTACGACTGGCATCTTTAATAGTCTTGTAAATCTCACCTGTTGTTGTACATATAACTCCTTTACTTCGTTGTTTCCTTTTCATAAATTTGCTGTAATCTTTGTTTGGATCGTACTGAGATTTTCTTATGAGGAAATATCCTTTAACTTGATAAGGACGACCCATCTTTGAGCTTTTTTTTGTTGCACCTACTACTGAATTAAATGATATATTACGTTCATCCGCGAATTTTCGTTTATCTAAATATTCCTTACCATCATTAAGACATATAAAAGGCTCAGTGTCTTTTCTACAATTTGCTACGTCTTCATAATTTGCTGCAACATCTGGAGTATTGAATCTATCGTCAGCATCTAATTGCTGATTCAATTTATTTAATTGTTTGAATAAAAAGATTCGTAGCTCTTTTAACTGTTGATTTGTAAGAGCGTTATTTTTATTAAATGATCTACGTGTGTCTACTGATACATCTGTTATATCAATAGTACCTTGACTTGCTTTTAGATCTGTTATAAAGTTATTGGATTCAAGAATGCGCTCGATTTGTTTTATCTTATACTTTATGTTTTCATGTTTTGGATCTTTATCGCCTAGAGCTTTTATTATTCTTTTCTTAATTATCGGTTCTTCGCTTTCGCTGTATTCTGTAGAAGTTCCACCGTTTCGATTATATAAATAAGTTACACTCTTCTGTGTAAGTATTGTATCTTTGTGATTTTCTAACCATATTGAGTATTCACTGTGATTATCACATATATCATATGAGCTGTCTTTTATATCTTCTATTGTTTTATCTTCTTTTAAGCTTTCGATATGTAATTCTGGAATGGTTTCTCGTTTAGGAGGAAACATATGAGCTATAACGTTATGGTTTGTTATTGTATAAAGTAAAGCTTTAAAATCTTCATTATCTAAATCTATATCCATCATATCAGATATCTTAAAAAGAGCTTCGTAGAGAGATGCAATTACTTCATCTCTCGCGATTTCTTCTGATTCAAATACAAATGAATATTTTTTTATTAATGATACAATAATAATTCTGATGCTATTATTCATGATTCTTTGATTTAATCTTCCGCTTGGATGAAATTTAATATTATCCGTCATTATCTTATCTATTATTTGTTTCTTGTTGTTCATTTCGTTTTCGATCACCTCTGTAATATCTTCTAATTATTAATATAGTATTTTTAATCTATATCATCGACATTTTCGAGTTTAATGTAGATGCGTCCGTCATAGTATTCTTGGCATGTATCTATTCTTTTTGCTCTTACTTCTGTTATTAGGGAATCATTAAAGTTATAATATTTACTTATTTCATCTATAATGGATTTTGAGAAATTAGATGTGTCAAAGTTTGGTTTGCATATATATCCTAATGATATCTTCATAGGCTTTGTTGTATCTAAGTTATGATAATCTAAAGGTAAACATTGATCCAAGTGAAGTTTGTCGATCCATTTAACATATGCATCTGTTTTAACTGGTTTGTGAGTGTTTACATTGTATGTATATTGGTAATTGTTACTAAAAGGATGAACAGGAATTTCATAATAGTTTGCGTCTTCCATATTAAAGTCTTCATATAGTTCTGTATATTTATCTTCTAGCTCATTCATCTTCTTAGTTATTGATGATCTTAGGCCACCATTTCTTTTATTATTTAGCTTTATAATATCATCTTGAATATCAACTACTAATTCTTGTATTCCTAATAATTCTGAAGGTCTCATTGATTGTACTTCATTTGCTATTTTATCTTGTAGTGTATCTATTATTATTTTTGATGCTTTAATTCGATCTTTATTATTAATTCTTTTTGCTTTTGATTCAACTTTAGATAATTCTATATATTCTTCATATGTTTTTCTTGGGTCTGTAGATTCATTAAATGTTTTTCTTATTCTTCTTATACCATATTTAGATTGATAATCTATAGATTCTTCTGCTGCTGATTCAGTAATATAACATCCTGTTTTTCTTATGGTAGGTAATACTTCATTTGTTACCCATTTTCTAAATGGTTTGCATTTATCCGTATGTGCTTCAAACATGAAATCATATAGTTGTGATTCAGTTAGATATTGTTGTACGCCATGTACAACTGTTGATATTTCAGCGTTTTCTACTGTTTTCTCAATTCTTGTTTTGTGAGGATAATTTTTTCCTTTAGCTGCTGTTATATATCCTAAAGCTGCGCCTGTTGAATATAATTCAAATAATGGTTCATTATTTTCATCTACTATTATTTGTACGTTAGCACCTTCGAATACTTTTGATAAATTATTATTTTTTTCTGTCATATTATCAGATCCTTTCTTATGTTTCTATAATTGTATTACGTGTTTTTTGTGCCTTATTATTGATTAATATAAAATTTTTTTATTTTTTTATAGAAATTTTTTGCAGTTAAAAAGAGTGATTGGTTATCACTCTTATATTAATTCGTATATTTCGTTATATATTTCTTCGTATTGTTTATCTGTAAATTCTGTATCAAAGACACATTCTAAAACATTTATAGAGAAAGGTATTTCTACTTTTGGATCAGCGCCTTTTCTTACTTCTTTAAGGCATCTGTTTATTACTCTCATTGCGTTTTCAAGTTCAAGTGTATAGTTATCTATCATTGTTTAATATCTCCTTTATTATTTGTTTATTATGTTCAACTGCTTTATTAGGTTTATTTTCTTTTTGATCTATTGCTTCTTGTATTCTGTACAATGGATGTATATGTACTTGTGCTTGTGGTTCGTGTGTTTGTGCTGGAACCATATTTAGTGTTACTAATATTGCTAATAAGTATTTCATTATGCGACCGCCTCCATTTTGCTATTATATTGAATCTTAAATTCTTCAAGTTGTTCATGTGATACGCGAGGACCATAAGTTCTATGTAGTTCTAAGTGTACATCTGCTGATAGTGTAACTGGTTTAGCGTATAGATTATGTCTGCGTATTACTTCATTCTTTAGAAGTATCAAATCTGTTGTTGAATAATTTTCTGTATACTCACCGCTGTATTTAATACCTAAAGCTTTAAATGAATCTTCTACTATTTGGCCAAAACTCATTCCGTCGTGATGTAGTTCTAACTTTCCAGTAGATCCAGTAATATAACATCTTTTTGATTTCTTGTACCAAGTGCTTTTGCTCACTTCCTTTCTAAGAAATTTATTTAGTTTGTGTAATTTACAATTGTTTGTTCTAAGTTGTTTCATTAAAATCATCCACCTTCGTAATATTTTTTATCTTTCTTTACTTATGTATTACGGGCGGATGACTCTCTAATTTTGATTAATTAAAAAATTTTTTATTTTTTTTAATCATCTTTTTCTACTCGGTAATTATACATTGAATCATATAATACTTCTGGGATTTGGTATTGATACTCGTCTGCTGTTGATTGGATTACATTTTCTTTGAATTGCTTGTATGCTTGAAATGCTTCTTCTAATGTATCAAAATAACCAATATGTCTTTTTTGACTATTTACTTTACATCTAGCTACATATTTTCTTCTTTGCTTATCATAATATACTCCTATTGGAAGATCGCCTCTTATTGCATTAGATTTAACAAATAATAAATTTATATTTTGAGGTACAAAAACGCATGTATCTGGACCATATATTTTATTGCCCTTTATTAATATATCTTTATCTAAACATATCTTTTGATCTTCTATCTCATAATAATTATCTTCATACCATGCTGCGAAGTTTTGAAAGTTATGCCATTCTTCTACTACTTTACAACCTATGTAAGTAGGATATTTTTCATGAAGTTTAGAGTCATAACATCTTTTCAACATATTCTTCCAAGCTTCATACTCTTTAGTTATTTTTCCATTCTCGCGTGATTTATATGGACCCAAGCCTATATATCCTACACCGCATACTGTTGGCTTGCATGGATTTGTTATATTACCTTTTTTGAAGTCGTCATAAGATACATGAGTTATTATTATGTGACATTCTGGAAGATGAACATCTATGTCATCATCATTTCTATAATTTACTATTCTCATTAAATCCTTGTCTTTATTTAATTTACATTCGCCATATTTATTCATTTAACCCATCTCCTTAATTATTTATGCTGCAACGTATACAAAGCTTCCTGATTTAACTTTTTCAGGTACTGAATACATGTTTCTAGTAGACTTGTTTACTCTTGTTCTCTTTATAACTCCCTCTTTAATTAAACGTGGTATATAGACTTGAACCAATTTATCTATTTTCTTTGCTCCTAATCTTCTTTGTGGATCGTATGATCTACGTATGTCTTTTTCTGTTACGTAATCTGATATTTGAAGTGCTTTTTCTGCTGCTAATTTCATTTTGTCATATGTCTTATCTGTGCTTTCTGATATGCTTGATATATCGGCTTGAACATTTATTTCTTGAGTTCTCTCTGCTCCAAATGTATTTATTCTTGTTACTATATTATTTGCTTCTGCTTTAACTGCTAGATCTTTTCTAGTTTGAATGTGTTCTTCTGCTTGTGCTATAACATTTTCTGATAATGGTACAAGCTCGTATAGACTAACACGATTACCGATAGATACAGTTTTATGAGCATTAAAGTTATCTAGTACAGACTTCTTTATTTCTGCATCTGGTATTGCTCTAACTATTCCTAATTCTTTTAATGCTTGCATCTTTTTATCTACTGTATTATATCCAGTTCTTTGATGGTATTCCATTTGTTCTGCTATCATTTCTTCACTAGCGTAGAATGTAACTACTCTTTTATCTTTTGTCATAGGGAATTGTGATATATTATTTTGAGCTATACTTATTAATTCATCATATATACCGTTAAGGTTTCTTAGCTTCATATATTTACCTAATACTGAATCAACAGGAACCATTTTATTTAAGTTTCTTCTTAATAATGTGAAGCTTACTATTGCATCTCTTTGGTATTCATTAAATATTTCAAGTCCTAATGCTTCTATAATATCTATTGATATTTGATGCTTACTCATATCTGGGAACATTTTACCTAATAAATCTATAAGTGTTATGTTATTACCACATGAATGACACATATATAATTGATATCCTTTACCTTGAGTTATCCAAGCTGATGGATTATGGTCGTCATGTATCACGCACTTAAATGTTTCATTAAGTTTTACATCTAATAATTCATTCATTGGCACGTTCTTATTGATCCAATCAAAGTCATTATATATATTTAATTCTTCTGCGTCGGCTAAATCTAATTCTAAAGCTGATACCCTTTGTAATAGTTCTTCATATGTCATACGTTTATTTCCATATGATACTTTAGTTTCTGTCTTATTATTTTTACTACTAGGAAATGATACAGTAAGTAAATCTGATAATAATATTGCATCAGGAGTTTTATTTATATGATCATTTAATAGTCTTATCTCTTTGCCGCCGAATAATATCTTTCCTGGTCCAACTGATTTATCTATATCTACATCTTTATATTGTGCTTGTACTTCTTTATATAAGCTCTCAGCTTCACTATATGTCATTATTGTTCTGTCGAATGCATATATTGCTCTAAATCTTTCGCAGCTATTTGTAGAACTATAAGTAGTATATATTAAGCATGGTTTGTATATTGAGTCTATGCTTAAAAATTCATCTATTGAAGTATAACTGTTCTTATTATCTATATCTAATGCTACTAATGAAGTAGATACAAATGAATCATTAGATGTACCAGATAATACTGAAGCTTTAAAGCTATGTCCACTTACTGCTAAGTTAGCTATTTGTTCTATTGATAATGATTGTGGATTATGTGGTAATCTCTTTGTTATTTCTGCTATTTGTTTTCCTTGTGGTTTACTATCATAAGATACAGTGTCTATTAATACATCATGTTTTTCTGCTTCGTCTAGGCTATCAAAGTAAGCCATAGCTTCTTCATATTCAGATTCAGCTATTTTTAGTTTTATTGCTGATTCCATAGCTATTCTTTCTTTGTTTTGTCTGCATCTTGCATCCAATTCTTCATCTTTACTTCTTTCGTATTCTATTATTTCGCTTAATAAATTCATCATATTTAACATTCAAATCATCCTTCCTTTTTGTTTCTTTATCTTTACATTACGTGTTTTTTGTTCTTTATTTTTGATTCATGAAAAAAATTTTTATTTTTTATTAATGCATCGATCACACCATTAGTAGCTACCAATCTTATTTCGTCCAATGTAAATGTAATTTCATTGATTGGCTTATGCATTGTTAGTGAGTCATTATTAATTACAGTGTCTAATATAGCTTCTACTAAAGTCTCAGCTTCATCTTGTGATAGATGTGTGCATTCTGTTATTATGTCAACTATTTCTTCTACAGTGCGATATTGTGCAGCCTCGCGAATGGCATTTATTAAATTCTCTCTCATATTCCAAACCCTCCAATTATTTATATACAGATCCAAGAGAAAAGGCTGTGCAATCAGATTCATAATTGAATATTGATCGTGCGATAAAGACTTACGGCTTTATATGATAAGTTATACTAATTACTTGTGGTCCCTGCGTGCGTGCTGCCTTCTTCACTTTCAACTTATACCTTGCTCGGCTCAAACATCTGGATCATTTGCTTATGTCTAACTGATCCTTCGCTCTTGCTTTTGATCTGTTTCTAATTATTAATATACACTGGAGTATAAAATATATAGACTGTAGTGAAATATTTTTTGCGCATATCTTATTGTTCATATATGAATGATATGTAGTGCGCATTATATAACGCTTATCTAATACTTAATATAGTCTAAAGTGCGCATAGTATAAACAAGCAATATCAATTGATTCGTACTGCGCTTTCTCTATACCTTATTATTACATATATATAAGCTGCTATTTTGATACATATAGAAAATAGTTCTGTGATATGATAAATGATTAGTTAGTGCTATATCGATCTGTAAAGCATTAGAATTGTACTTTAGATATGCGAGTGATTAATTAGACGCTATGTATTGTAAATAATAAATCTGAGCTTCTGTGTTGTAGATTCATATAAATAATGTGAGTATACGATAATTAATTGGCCGCAATCTATTTATTGTACTTATTATGTATTATAAATACTTGTGCCGATATATTGTTTTATACTTCAATATGGATCTGTACAGTATCTATTTTGAACTATACAGCATGATGTGATTAAACACTCGTATGTGCTATTAATTGTTAATATGAACGTTCTGAGAGCGTCTGTACTGTAATAATTACGCACAAATGTACTATCCTAAATAGGCTGTATTGTAGTGATTGCAAGCGTTTGAATTGTATTTAACCAAGGCATCAGGTGAATACAATACTATATATTATTATTATGGGTCCCTACTGTACAGATATAATAATAAGTATATATACAGTATTGTATTTACTATACGGGGCGTATTTAAAGGCTGAGACCCTTGGAACAACTAACATTCAACCGATTTGTGAACACAAAATTGCGCACCACACTTATTTATGCCCCGTAATAGTATTAAGCTGATACAATAAAAAAGAGGAGCCGATGCTCCTCTGTGTATTATAAGTTTTCTAGTATTGTATGTCCCTTCACCATATTTATTATGTCGCTGTCTTTCATACCTCTCAGATAGATCTCAGTAATACTTATACTCTGATGACCCAATAGCTTTGATACAAGATATATATCATTCGTATTCTTTAGCATGTTAACAGCAAATGTGTGTCTAAAGTTATGTGGATATGCTTTACGTGGCGCTATATTGCATTGTTTACATGCTGCCTTTACTACATTGCCAACATTAGGATTACACAATTTGCCGCCTGTTCTACTACAGAAATAATATTGTGTATCATTAGGATATCGTTTAAGTCTTTCTCTATCATATCTCAACATGAGCTTCTTTAATTGTAGTGAATACGGCACCACTCTTGATTTGTATCCTTTCGTTACTTTAAAGTAAACATAGCCATCTTGTATATCGGCAGGAGTCAATGATGATAATTCATTATTTCTACATCCAGTCTCTAATAAGAAGTTAATTATTAGATTGTCTCTTACTTCGAGAAATTTACTTTTTTGTATATTTGTATCGCGCTTATATCCAGTCAATTTTTTTATCTCGTCCTTCGTAAAGATTTCTATATCCTTAACGTCTCTAGGACGCGATGATTTAATAGAATAAGCTGGGTTCTTGCCACTTATCACTTCCTCTTCTATTAAGTAGTCAAAAAACTTTCTGAGAGACGATACATACATATTAAGTGTCTTTTGTTTTAAGCCACGCTCTTTATTAAATTTTTGAAATACTTTAATATGTGAACTCTTTACGTCTTCTATTTCTGTGATAGATAGTACATCCTCCATATAATTGCTGAATATCTTCAGTGCATTAATATATACTCTTGATGTCTCCTTACTGAAATTACTTATTTCTAGGTCGATTTTAAATTCTTTTATTAATTCGTTTATCTCCATAAAAAACGCCTCCTCATGTTTTCTAGAACGAAAAATTTATTACACACAATCTTTCGTTCTTTCTAACACAAAAAGGCATTATTATTAATTATAATACGCGAATTAAGCGTACATCTCTTTTAATTTCTTTTGTATATCTTTATTTTCAAGATAATCTTCTAGTGTTGTCTTTCTATCCATGATTCCACCAGGTGTTATCTCAATGATTCTATTTGCAAGGGTTTGAATCATTTCATGGTCGTGAGAAGAGAATAGAATTACACCGTCAAACTTCTCAAGCCCTTTATTTACTGATGTTATAGATTCAAGATCAAGATGATTTGTTGGGTCGTCTAAAACTAATACGTTAGCGTTAGAAAGCATTAGTTTTACATTCACGTTACCTTTTTGTGTTGCTTATTATACTACAACTTATCATCTATATTGTCAAGATTAATTATCGTTTTTATTATTCATTAACTGGCGCAAATTTTTTTGTAGTATCGCCTATTGTAACTATTAGATTACCGTCTGTGTCGAATGATATATTATCTTCACTTATTACCTTTTTAGCATTTTCACCTACGTATACATTACCAAGGAACCAGCCGTTGCCATCCCAGTCTAATGTATGTATATTTTTTCTGCTTGCTTCATTTGTACCGTTACCAACTATGTGCGCATATTTATTACTTTTATCCTCTTTGTTGTACTTGCCTTGAACGTGCTGATATGAAGAACTTGCGATGGTTCCGCAGCCTTCAGAATGCGCACCGTATACAGTGGCTTGTGTTCTCTCTCCTTCAGCATGTGATACATTACCAGTAGCTTTACATGCATTACCTTCAGCATGTGAGTACCATCCTTCAGATATTGTACAATAACCTTCAGCGAATGAATACATACCACTGGCTGTATTTTCACAGCCTACTGCAAAACTGTTTAATCCTATAGTTGTGCCTTCTTTTCTATCCATAGAAATTGAGCCAACAAATTCTGGATTAGTCTTTAATGCATATGAAGAAAAGAATGTGCCATCTCCTAACTGTATGTCGTTTATTAGCTCATTTACGTATGAAGTGGTAGCATACTTGTTTAAATCTTTTTCAGTTAAATATTGATCGTGTGTGTGATCTACTAAAGCATAGTTTTCTATTGTTTTACTAAATAGATTCATAGGCACATATGAAGTTGTGTCTATTGTCTTTAATTGTTCAGCTACATATTCTTCAGTAGCATAAGCTTCAAGTCCATTAATATTTATATCTTTTAATTGATCAACTAGACGTTCAAATAAAGGATAATCTGGGTCGCCCTCGATTACGCCGTCAAGCTCACTCATTATAGATTTCTTTACTGTATATGTAAAGCTATTAGTAGTAGATCTTTCTAGTCTATCATTAATAGTACAGTCTATAAAGCATTCACATTTATAAGTCCCTACTACGTCTTTATAATCATCTGGTAGGTCTACATAATATAAGAAGCTTGCCGCATCCAAAATCTTAAAGTCTATGTATTTAGGCTCATTATTTGGTTTAGCTATTCTTAATGTAATAGTATAGTCTTCAGCATTTTCATTTGGCGCAAAATTATTGATTAATGAATTATTTGATTCATTAAATACTAGCTGACAGAAAATATTAGATGTATTTTTATCTGTAACGCAGAATTCAATATTACCTGCTGTTACTACTGAAGTTTTTGCGTTTAAAGTGATTGAATAATCTTTATTTGTGTTACGCATTATCTTATTCTTCCTTTCTGTGTATTATAAAAGGCTGATACAAAGATCAGCCTATATTCTTCCATCCTGCTGGATAAGCCGCAGGACTCCATACATTATTATCTATTAAGCTTTCGTAAGTTTTGCCCTCAAACATTACTTTATCACCTTTCATATATGGATTAGTAGATGACGGCTGCTTCCATTCTAATATTGTTTCACCAGTAGGATCAGTTAACACTTCAGCAAATAGTGAAGGCGCATTCTCTGGTGTCCAATTTGATTGTACTGTATGAGCTTGTAATACTTTATACAGCTTATCGTTATATTGTATATATTCGCCGACTGTTAAATCTCGTCCTATTTGTGCATCATATTCTTTATATAGATATTTAACCTCAAGAGCTTCTGTATCATTAGTAATATTACGCGCTTGTTTTACTGCGAGTCTTATTATTTGTCTTAATTGTTGTTCGTTCATTAACTATTCACTTCCTCGCTTAATATTTGCTCAAATACATTTGTTGTTTTTTTCATAGCTTTCACTGTATAATTCACTGTAATTTTATTGTCATCTTCTGTATAACTACTTACTTCAAGATACGCAGCACTAGGGTCGTAATCGGGCTGCGTATCTTCTACTTCTTTAAACCCATATTGTTTCATAATAGATTCATTTTTATTAAAGTTAATGATAATGCGTCCATCATCTAATTTATAATTAACGGGCGCATATCTTAACGTATTATCTTTTATTTTACCGTACATATAATCACCCTTTCTATGCTGGTATTAATTCAGTTAATTTAGCTATTGTTGATTCACTACAGTTATCCATTTTAACGTTTGCTATGTGAAGCTTACTACATTGAGTAAACATATCTGTTGTAGTTGTCACGTTATCCATATTAAGGTTTGATAAATTTAATTCTTCTAATTTAGTACACCAATAAAACATACCAGACGTATCTGTAAAATTAGAAGATGTTTTAATATTAGATACGTCTGCATAAGTTAAGTTTGAACAGTTATGAAACATATTACTAATTCTTACTGATACATTAGGTACCACATTAAGGCATTTTATAAGCATTAGTATAGTATTTTTATATTCATCATAGAGATTCGCTCTTAAATCGTCTAGGCTATCTTTACCGCAAACTGTATATTTAGTTTTTACTGTATAGATACCATCACTAGCATAAGTATGCTTTTGACTACTATCAATAGTGCCATCACCCCAATCAGTCAATTCGTCCCAACTATCTTCATCTATTCTGCTTAATAATGATATAGTAGTAGAACCTGATACTTTTGATGTATCGAACACATAATAATTATAATTTTTATCTAATTCTGGCTCTGATGATTGAATTGAAGTATTAAATAATAATTTTTTACTCATAACTCTTAACCTCCGTATTCAACAAATCCTGCTAACCATTGGCCAACATAAGTAAATATAAATTCATAATATTTGCCAGCTGATATAGTAGGTGTTTTTTGATATTGGGCGCTTGGTAATGTAAGAGTAAAAGCTGAATCCGCATTAAAGTATAAATGTATTTCTGCATAACCTGTAACTTCTGGTAATGTAATAGTTGTTCCGTCTACCATTGTAGTAGTTTGATATTTATCAGTTGTTAAGGCTAATGTTTTATTTGATATATTTGTAGTTACTACAGTATCACTTTTAGTTGTTCCTCCACCAGATACATTAGCTACGGCATTATCTACATATTCAGTAGTAGCATAGCTGCTTAATGAATCAGTTGTAACATAATTCGTTAAATCTACATTAGCACCAGCTATATTTGCTATTTCTGTTTTATCTGAATCAGTTAATACATAATCGTCTCCATTAGCTCCAGCTGGTCCAGTTTCACCTGGGTCGCCTTTTTCTCCAGCTGGTCCTTGTGGTCCAGTATCTCCTGGATCACCTTTAGGACCAGGCTCGCCTTGAGGTCCCTGTGGTCCTTGAGGACCAATATCTCCTGGGTCTCCCTTATCTCCCTTAGCACCATCAGCTCCAGCTGGTCCTTGCTCACCTTGTATACCTTGAGGTCCTTGTGGGCCAACATCGCCAGTATCTCCCTTATCGCCCTTATCTCCTTTTAAAGCTGCTAATTGTTCAGTTGTAAAGTCATCATATGTAAATGCATCGCCCTTATCTCCTTTAGGCCCTGGTGTTAATTCTATAGCTGCTATTTTACTATCTACTGATTCATTAGTAGCAAACTGAGATGGGTCTACAGTTTTTAATTGTTTTACTATTTCATCTACTAATGGATAGTCTGGGTCGCCCTCTATAACTTCATCTAAATCATTCATTATACTAGGCTTAACTGTGTAGTTAAAAGATGAAGTTGTTATTCTTTCAAGCTCGCCATTAACCATACAATCAACAAATAACTCGCATTTATAAATACCTGTATAATCTTTATATTCATCTGGCAAATCTACCATGAAGAAAGCGTCACGTTGATTTAGTAATGTAAATTCAAGTTCTTTAGGTTCATTATTAGGTTTGATAACTCGTAGTGTTATTTTGTAATCTGACGAATTTTCGATAGGTGCATATTTATTGATTAATTCATTCTTTGATTCATTAACAACAAGTTGGCAAAATATATTGCTTGTTTTCTTATCTGTAACATAAAAAGCCATAGAAGAACTGTATTTAACAGAAGCTTTTTTTACATCGACTGTAATTATGTACTCTTTATTTGTATTAGCCATTATATCATTTCCTTTCTAGGAGGACCGAAGCCCTCCGAATTATTTTTATACATATTTCACGAATTCTACATATGCACTATAAATCCAGTATCCAGATTTTGTTTTTAACCATTTACCAGATTTATCTACTATAGTAACGGCTGTACCTTTAGTAAGCTTCGTTTCTATATCATAATTAGTACTCGGTCCTTTTCTGCCATTAAGTGACTCTACTGTGCATCTTACTATGTATTGTTTAAATGCTGTTTGTTCTTTTGTTGCTGTATCTCCTACTATTGATGCGCCTTTCTTATTAGTACAATTACGTATATTAGCTTCAGTCAATTTGCCTTTCATATAGTTATAACAATCTAGTTTAAACTGTTTCCATTTATCTTCATGATCTACAAAATATTTAGGACATATCTTATAAGCTCTACCAACAACATCTGTATGTCTTATAAAATCTTTGCGTGGATCTAATCCATAGTATTGAGCAAGCCATGCTCCTAATTTAACCATTGATACATATTCTTTGTCGCTATAGTGATCATCAGATCCAGTAGTTGCGCACTCAATGCCAATAGAATAGTAGTTAGCAGCATTTGTTGTCCATGCTATTCTTTTCATTGGAACATACTCATATATAGCGCCATCTAAGTCCATAACGAAATGAGCTGAAGCGTATAGATATTTGCCATTTTGTTTGTATCCTCTGTTTATTGAGTTGAACCAATTATTGATAGTATTGATGCCTTTAACATCATGTAGACCTGTGTAATGCCACGCTATTTTTGTTGTTTTTGATCTTGTGCCGCCTGCTATGTATTTACTAATTTTAGCTGGTGTTTTCTTGATCATAGTAGGTTTTTTAACTGTCATAGCCTATTCACCTTCCTTATTGTTGTCTTTAAATCCTTCGCTACCATTATCAACTACTATACCAAGTAATACTGCCATTGATAATAAAGTACCACCTATCGCATTAATATCAATAGGTAAAGTAATTCCTAATTGTTGAAGTAACATAACAAATAATGCTATAAAACTTACCCAGAAATATTTATTTCTTAATCTAGCTTTGATATCTATTCCTATTTTCTTCACTGTGTTCACCTCCTTCTATTGCATATGTTCTTCTTCTCTGGCTTCATATTCTTCAAGGAGATGTTGGTACTTTTTTTTAATAGTGCCGTTACCTCCAAGCTTCACATACTCTTCGCCAGCATGAATACGATCAATAAGTGGCATTTCTTCACTTAATACCGCCATTCTTAAAACATATATCGTATTTTCTTTAATGGCTTCATTCATTTCATCGTATTTGTCTTCTAATCTTTCTAGGAACTTATGAACTTTCCATAGAGTCCCTAGAATAACACCAAGTCCACTAATAACTCCAGCAATTATTGCTATTGTTTCTATCATGATTTGTCACCTTCACTTTGTTTTATAAAATCTATAATTTGTGTGTCCTTGTTATCCATAATGTATTTTGCTATATATCCTGTCATTTTCGCAGTTGCCATTGATGTACCTGTTAATATCTCGTATGAATCATTTACATATGTGCTTTTTACATCTTCACCTATTGCATATAATGTAGCTTTACTCGTAGAGAACTTAGATACATTACCTTTGTTATCTATAGAGCCTACGCTGATTCCATATTGTGCTGGATAACTAATTGTATTATCGTTTCCTGCTGCACATATAACAGGTACGTTTTTACTCTCTGCTGTTTCAATAGCAGTCTTTAATTCATCATCTGGATCTTCATATCCAATAGATATATTAATTATATTTGCACCTTTATCGAGAGCATAATATATACCCTGTGTTATTTCATCTATAGTTCCATAACCATATCTATCTAATACTTTTATTATTAATAATTGAGCTTCTGGAATAATGTCATGTATGATTCCTGCAATGTGCGTGCCATGACCGAAGTTGTCAGTAACGTTTTGAGAATTGCCTTCTGAAGTGAAATTCTTACCATATATGAGTTTTTCCCTAAGAAGTATATGATCGAAGCATCCACTGTCTATAATTGCTATTAACATATCAAACGCCTCCTATTCTACTACAGCTGTAAGAGTACAAGATCCACTAAATACAGCATAATGTGTCTTGTCATATGTTCCTTTAACACCGAATCCTTTACATGTACCATTTTTTATAGCACTTAGTACTGTAGAATCAGTTATTGTTATAGTAGTAGATGCGCCCATAGTAGCACTAAAATCTTGACTCCATCCAGATATATAAGTAGGTGCTGATGCTGGTTTACTTGCATAATTATGCATACGTAATGTACATGTTGCACTACCAGATATACCACCAGAATTTCTAGTTACTTTAAGTGTTAATTTCTTAATTGTCTTACCTTGTAATTGTTTTGCAAATTGAGTTCCGAAGAACCAACAGCCGTTACAATCCCCGTAACCATAGTCACCTTGTCTTGCTGTATTATCGTTTTTCCAGTTGTTATATACAGTAGATCTGTAAGTATCGCCACTGTTACTTTTAATTGTTATAGTAGAAGTAGCTGTTGTTGTATTGTCATTGCTTCCTACATCAGTAGTAGTATTGTCTTTTACAGCCCCTGTAGAAGAATAGATGATTTGAGATGAATTAGAACAATCCATAGATCCATTAATCATAGTACCATTTTCTATATTTATAACGCCGCCTAAACTTGCTTTATGTGCTACGTTACTTACTTTACCAGATGTATTTATTTCTATTATGCGTCCCATATTTAAAGCATGTACTCCGTTTTGAGAACCAGTAACTCTGATTCCATTTAATTTAACATTTGATGCTTTGTCACTACCTACAGTAAATGCATTAGTTTCTGTTTTGCCGTATACATTTATATTATTCATTTCTACGTAATTACAGTTTTCGAAATAAGTACTGTATTTATTGCCATCTGATTCTATAAGCGCAGAAGGTTTTATCTCTGTAGAATCTGATGTAGTATCATATTCTTCTATTGCTGTTGTATAAGATGTTTTTAATGATATGTATCCAGAATATCCATTATATGTAGTGTATCCCCATTGCTCTTGTATATCTGTTACTAATACTTTTGTGTCTGGTGGAATAGTAGTTACTAAAGCATAACTTGCACCTCTGCCTTCTCTCATATTCAAGTTACCTGTTATTTTGTAGTTGTATTTCAATATAGATGTAGTGCTACCAGATCCATTAATTAATATTTCTGCACTACAGTTTTGTCCTTTAATATTACCTTCTATATTCTTATTAAGCTTTATAATAAGAATGCCGCCGTTAAATCCTTTAATAACTATATTTTCTGTGACTACAGAATTAAGTGTTACAGTAACTGTATTACCATTAAGATTTTTTGGCATAGCTTCAAGGCATCCTTGCAAAGTAGCGTATACAGCTTCATCTTTAAATACAGTTAAGTCACTACCATTATCAGCATCTATTGTTATATCTACATCATCTACTAATAATGACGATACATTTTGACAATTAAGGTTTCTTATTGTTAATGTATCTGCTGATAAGTTACCTTCTACATTAAGTTCACTAACTTTCATATCAGATGATATTTCACCAGAATCAGCGATTATCTTACCACTAATATTTGCATTAGTAGCTTCTATGTTACCTTGTTCATCTACTTTAAAGCCGCCATTGATTGTTGTATAACCCTCTAATCTAATGTGATCTGCTGATATATTTACATTATTTGATATAGCTGTTAAAGCATTATCTGTAAGTATTACGTTACTTTCTGTGCTATCACTTGCTACTACCATACTTATCTTTTTAGCATTTTGTTCAATTTGTGATGCGTTAGTTTGCACTGAATCTTTAGTCGCATATGTTTCTGATACAGTAGCTTTAATATTGTTTTCTGTTTGTAATAATTGAGAAGCAAGGTCTGTATTGTTTGTGTAATTGTCAGCCAAGTCTTTCTTTACGCTTGATACAGTGCTAGATACTTCACCTATCTTTGTTTGTAAAGTCGTATCTAAGTTTGTTACTGAATCTTTAGTTGCGTATGTCTTAGACATAGAACCAGTTATTTCATCAGCTTTTTGTGTTATTTGAGATGTAACTTCGGAAGTTGTAGAATAATTATCATCTAGGTCTTTTTGTAATGATGCCACTGTGCTTGTTATTTCATCTGTCTTTTGTTGTACCATAGAACCCATATTTTCAACTGTTTTTTTTGTTGCATATGTACTCGCTACTGTGTTCGTTATTTCATTTGCTTTTGTTGTGATTTGCGCTGTGGTTTGCTCTTTAGTATAATAATCGCCTTCTACTGTTTGTTTAAAGTCTGTAACAGTAGTAGATATTCCATCTACTGTTTGTTTTAAGTCACTAAATGCTACTTGTACAGATTTCTTTTCACCATCTATTTCGATTTCGCCACCACTAACAATAGATTCGATTTTTTTATTTTGTTCATCTATAGTTAATTTGACTTGATTCAATTCTGGTACAGCTTCACCATTTATAATAACGTTGTTATCATCATCAAGATAAATTGAGTTGTTAACACCATTATTTGTAAGTATATCAATTATGCTTTTCTTATCTGCGTCTATCTTCTTTATTTCGATATCTTCTATACGTTTTATTGTTGTGCTATCTTTTATAGATTGTAAAGTTTTCAATGTATCAGCATAGTTTTGATTATAATCTACATATGCTTCTTCAAGACGTTCTTGAGAACCTGGTGTAATTTCACCAGATTCCAAGATTTCAGTAAGTACATTGATTATATTGTCATAGCTATTCGTATAATCTTCGTATTGTTGTGTATAACTCATTTTGTCACCTTCTTATGCCTTTTTTGGTCTTGCTACAAATAAGATCTTATCTGCTGTGTTCTCTGTTATCGGTCTTATCTTAACACCATTTTCACATGTAGTAGATTCTATTGTGTTAACTACGCCATCTATTTCACCGACACAGATTGCAGAGTGAGAGCAATTCATGTAGCGTCCATTTTCTTTGTTGTCTCTGTCCCAGAAAATTAAATCACCAGGTTCAAGGTTTGAATACTTTTCTGTGTCTACATCATGTAGTACCCAGCCGTTTTTGACACAGTATTCAGCTTGCTCTGCGGCTGTACGCGGAAATGTGAATGCCCAACTGTAAGAAGTGTTTCTTTTTACTGAAGTCATTTTGTGGTTAGCATAAGGCGAATGATCGTAATCAATTCCCATGTATGTATATTTTGTTAATGTACTACAATCTATTTGACCTTTCTTTCTAGTTGAATCATACCATTTACTTAGATTTGCGTATGGATTTGCATATGTTGCAGGAGTATATTTCGCTGTTGTTGAATATTGACCTCTATATTCAAGTCCAGATTGATTGTAATATGTTTTTGCTATTTCTACTACTTTGCTACCACCTGCAAATGTATATGGATCACTGTATCCTCCAGACTTAACGACTGTTACAGATCCATAATATTTATAGTTAATAGAATCATTAGCATTAGCCATTATTATAATCTTGTATGTTGTATTTGGTCTTGGTGTTAATTGACCTGCTACACAATCTTCACCTTCAAGATACGCTATCTTTGATTGTGTATATTTAAAGTTAGGTGATGTAGTGAATTTAAGTCTTGAGTAATAGCTATCTACTACTTTACTTGGCAATTTAAAGTATAAGCTTCCTAATGTATCGCTATAGTAATAGTTGTTTGTAGAATATAATACTTGTTCTACATCTCTATAGTTTACTGGAGTTGTGCCGCCGCTTTCTCCACTGTCGCCACCAGATTCTCCGCTATCATCTCCACTACTTTCTGTGCCATCTGGTTTTGTATACTTAATCTTGCTTGTTATATTATTGAATAATACTTGATAATCTGCTTTTGTTTTAAGATGTATACCATCTGCTGTTATAGAAGATTTCAATACGCCACTTTCTTCAAGGTTTGTACTAATGTCTATTTGATATACTTTTTCGTGATTATTGCAATATTCCGCTATTTGTGCATTAAATGTATCTATAGCTTTGTTGAAATCTACATAATTAGATACATTAGAACCAACATGTAATTCTCTAGCAACGAATATCGGTTTTGTTGGATATTTAGTTCTTAATAAAGATAATAGAGTTTTAAGTGAGCTATAACCACTTTGGTATGGATCGTTAACGCCTAGATGTACGAATATGTAAGGAGGATCTGAAGGATATTCTGTAGTATCAGAATAAGAACCTACTTGTACTACCTTTTTAAGTTGACTACCACTATAGAAATGATATGCACTAGCACCTATAACACATTTAGCTACTATATTGTTTCCTACATCTGTAGCAGTGTCTTCTACTGTTGACTCATTTTTATCTGTTTCTTGAAGATCTTTCGGTCTTATAAAGAATGCACTAGCTAATGATTTATAGCTGCTTAATTTACTTATCTTAATTGCATTTGGATGTTGCGCCCATTGTGACGCATGTGCCATTTGATCATCACCAATATATACGCCTATATGATGTGTTGATATAAATTTACGTTTATCCATATCATTTTGAGTTGGATTCTTACCAGAAGCAAACATTATACAGTCGCCTGGTTTTGCTTTCTTACGTCCTTCTGCATTAGCTAGCCACATCATACCGCCATTTCCTACTATTTCATTCATTATAGAGCCGCCGCTACAGTTACCATTATATAAAGATTTAAGCCCTGCGTTCATATAGCAACATGAAGCAAATGATGAACAGTCATAACCAATAACACCTTTACCGTCATTAGCACTTGTAGGAACACCAAAATATGATGATCCAATAGTTTGATATTTACCTCTTGAATTAACCTTTGCACGTGAACCTTTTTTGATGTATTTACGTTTTGTATCATCAATGGTTCTTGGTACTTGTGAATATGACGCTTTTTTGTCTATATGAAGTTGTACTATTTCTTTTGCCTTATCTACTATTTTTCTTCTAGTAGGTGTTAACTGTGTATTAGTTGCATATGTTACAACGGCATTACTACTAGATGCAGAATAATTAGTTTTTGCTACTGTTTTACCAGATACTCCATAGCCTAACTTATTACCGTTTTTATCATAAATATATGGTAGTTGTCCGTTTTCGATCTTGTACCAAGCTAAATATCCTTCTACATTGTTTACTGTACCAGCACCGCCATTATTTTTGTATACCTGTCTCCAGTTGGCAAATTCGAAGCCACCATTTTCTAATACTTCGTAGATTTTCTTTTGAGCTGCTGCTGATTGAGCTTTAATAGAATTCTTATTTACGAATGTATAACCATATGTATCGCACACGTATCTTGATACGATCCAATACATAGCACCAACACCCATGTTATAGCTTATTAGTCCTGCAAATATGTTGTTGTATGCGTAGTTCATTGCTTGTCTTAATTCGTTACAGCCAAACATAACTTGATTTGATATGTTCTTGTCTACTGTTATACCATTAAGAGTAGTTGATCCGCCGCTCCCTGGTTGCATTGTACTATATGAAGGCGTGAAGCTTTTTGTTGTACCGTCTACAAATTTAAGTGTTTGATTCTGATTAAAGAATACACTTCTTTCACATTGCATAAGTCCATAACCAGAACCAGAACTTTTACCATGATTATATGGATCAGCGCTAGACTCTGCCATTATCATAGCATATACTAAATTTACATCAAGTCCGAATTTAGCTGCCCAGTATTTCACTATTGTAGATATCTTATATTTATTAGAACTAGATACCATCTTATCATATTCAGCTTGTGATGGTGCTATCTTTCTTCCTATTCCTATTGATTGATACAATGCTAATGCTGTTTTATAATCAGCACCTATAGTTGTGCCACCGCTTCCAGAGTCAGATTCATCTACTTTAAATAGATTATGCTTTTTCATGGCTACCATTCTTGAGTCGCCTATCCATAAGCCACCTGATATTCTATTTACAACTTCTCCTGGTGTTACTGTAGAACCTTTATTAATATCATCTATTATCTCTGCGAATAACTTATCTATTGTTTCTTTATCTATGCCGAGCTTAGACATATACTGTTTTATTACTTCGATCTCTGCTAATGTTAGTTTACCGATATTAAGACCCAGAATATAGTTTTTAAGTTCTTCTAATGTATCATTCTTTGTAATCATGTTAGAATATGCTTTATTATAGTTAGCAAATTCGCAAGTATCGTTAGAATCATCAGAAAAACTTAGTTCTATTTTGTTAACTCTAGCGTTAAGCATTAATGGCTCTGGATAAGTTCTATCCACGACATTTACTGAATCACCTAAATCAATATCACCATCTATATATGCTACGTTACATTCATAATCAATCTTTGGCTGTCTACGTTCTAATAATGATTCATATGATTTTTCTAATAAAGTCCATGGATCTTCACAATTACCATCTTCATATATGCCATATATGTATTTATCTGGTGTACCATAGATTGCATTTGCCATATTGTCAGCTACAAAATTAGCTCCTCTAGGTTTATTTGCTTTTTGGCCTGCGGCAATGCTCCATTCTACTTCACGAAAGTCGAGTTCATTCTTACCGACACCAATTATTGCTGTACATAACTCTGATACATCTTCTTTTCTCTTTACGTTTTCAAGATTAGTACCATATTCGAATCTAGCGCCTTTATTAGAACCAAGCTTGCTATATAAATCTATATACATACCAGTAACTTTATTGCCATCTACTTCAATACGAATATCCATTTCTGCTTTAAATGTTTCTAATTGATCCGTTAATATTTCGTATATAGATTTAGTTTTATCTATTTCGATTAATGCTGCATTTTTATCTACTTCTGGATCTACATAGCCTGTTTTAAAGTCTGTATCTTGTAGTATCGTATTAAGCAGTATAGTAGCATTACAGTTATTAATAGTTGTCTTTTGCATAACGCTATTGTAAAGAATCAATGATATAGATTCGCAATATACTTCAGCTTCTGCATAACCATCTGTATCATCTACATCTGTTGTTGCTATAGTAAATAAATAGTATTTATCGTGATATTTAAACATTACATGATTACCAGCTTTAATAGATTGACTTGTTCTATCGTTATAAGCTAATGTAAATTCAAAAGTAGATGCTACATTTATTTCTCTTATGAATTTGTCGTCATAGAATACATTTTCATTTGTTCCAGCATTAGAAACAACATCTATTATTCTTTTGTCTTTATTTAGTATGAATAATGTTATATCTGTCATTGTATCACCTACTTATTAATTGAATTTCTCTGTGAAGCTAATTGCTGCTGACACTTGGCTTGTACATGAAGTAGCTACTGACACATTGTTTTTACCAGGGCTTAATGGGAAGAATGTGCTGCCAATATCTAAGTGTTGCATATAATTTTCACCATTTTTTGTAACTGTGTTATTATAGCAATCTATATCTACAATATCGCCTTGATTGAATATTACTTCGTTATATTCTTCTGGTCTTTCTGGTGTCATATCATATACTTTAATACTATCTAAATACATCTTTTGCAAGTCATAGTCACTATAACCTGCCATGTAAATTACTATATATGCTAAATCACCAGTAGGATATTTATCGCTAGATATTCCCTTTTTATACAAAGATTTATCTATACGATAAAAAGTTTGTTCGTTATTTTTTTCTATATTGCCGATTTTTTCTATGCCTAACGTCCAAACATTATTTTCTCTGGATGCATACATAAAGCCATTTGTATTACTCCATCCGTTGCCATTATCCCCAGAATCTATTTTATATGTGTTTCCGTCTTTATCTTTTTTTGTATTCGGCGCTTTAAATGTACCAGCATCTCTTGCTACTTGATTAGATCCAATAAATAAGCTTGGTATACTATGTTTATAATAGTAGTTACTGTCTAGCATTTGACATTTAAATAGCTTGTTATTTTGTGAATCAAAACCATACATTTCTAACAGTCCTAATCTTGATGAAGTTGCTGTATTTTCTTGTGCATTATTACCTGTGTCTTTACCTACTATGCTTATTGCTGAAGAAGAAGTTAATTTAGATAGATAAGAAGTTTTTACATAGCCAGTAGTGCTTTTGTATGTTGTTTTGCCCCATTCGTTGCTTATATCTGTAACTTTTAATTTTGTATTTTTCGGAATTGTTAATTTGATTTTATATTTTGTTCCTCTACCAGATCTTAGATTAAGGTTTGCTGTAGTTTTATAGTTTGCATCAGAACCGCCATCTATAAGTTCTGGTCTTCTTAGATATTTCATAGAGCAGTAACCAGTTTTTCCATTATAAGTAACCTTACCCCATCCTGTTTGTATATCTGTTACAGTAACGATTTTGCCACTTGGTATAGATCCTATTTTCTTGTAAGATGTACCTCTACCAGATCTAATATTAAGTGATACAGAAGCTGTAACTTTAAATTGGCCAGAAGTAGAACCACTACCACCGCTTCCAGAATCAAAGTTAATAGGAAGATTAGCGCCAAAATAGAAATGTCCACTTACAGTAAAGTTCTTAACATTCTCAGGCAAATTAATTCTATAAGCAGCACCATGCCATCCATCACTTGTAGATGTTATGTTAGGTTCGAATATTGATCCACCAGAACCTACTATTAATGTATCACCTGTAGAACCTTCATCAACTACGTTTCCGACTGAAGTCCATGCTGATAAGCTATTACATTCATCAGATAATACTAACTCTTTTGGCTCTGCATCAGTTTTTCCTACTTTTGGATAGTTTCCTAATAAGATTGAGCCATTGTCTGAATCAATTTGTAAGAATGTAGATTGTTCTGGAAATTCTACACTTATCTTTGGATATGTAGCTACATCTCCATCATTCACTAATTCGTCTTCTGATAATTCATCATATACTTTCGCATCACCCTTATAGAAATAAGGATCGACACATAAGAATTTAATTTCTCCTTCGCCATAAAAAGAGCTTTCCGCTATAAATACATCAGTAAAGTTATAAGTTTCTACTATTGCATTTATATATTTATCTTCTGTGCCTATATATAATGGCGATTCATCTTTAGTCTTGAAACAATTCTTTAGATCATATGTCGTTTGTTCATAATCTTCTGCGATTGTTGTTCTTACATTAAACGTAAGTGTTATTTCTCTACTTTTGTCTCTACCAGAGAAATATATATCTCCGTTTCTGCTATTAATTGTCTTAGTTGTCAATTCATGTTCTGGAACGGACGGCATTTCTGCCGCCACTACTCCAAAACCTGCAAATTCGGAAACAATAATATCGTTATATTTTAAGAAATATGCCATCTATTTATTGCCTCTCTTTCTGCTGTTTTTCTTGTCTAATATAGTCAATTCATTGTTCATATATTTGGCTGTAGTCTTAGCTACTACTTTACCATCTAAATAAGTTGGTAATTCGAAATAAAGAACATTGTTATTATTGCTGTTACTATAAGCACCGCTTGCTCCTATTCCAGAAGAAGTACCAGCTGCTGCATAAGTTAATCCTGAACCAGATAGAGCCATAGCATTTAATGAAGAAAATGCACTTGCTGATAATGCTGCTAATGCTGAAGCACCACCTGCATCTACTGTCTTAACTGATTTAGTAACATTAACTTTAGTGTGTAATGTTCTGTTAGTTGCGTGCGCTATTTTACCCATGTATGAAGATACAGAAGAATAAGCTGCTGACATTTGTGTTTGTATTACTTTACGTAATGATATAAAGTGTCTTGTCGCATTATTTCTTGCGTTAGAAGCTTGAGTATTAACTACATTAGCTATAGATATCATTTTGCTAGTAACTATTTGTCTAGCTTCAGATAATTGTGTAGATATTACTCTTTTAAGTGATATGAATTGAGAAGTTGCTGCATTTCTTGCATTAGTCGATTGATTCTTAATTATGTTTGATATGCTAGTAAACTGATTTCTAGTTATATTTGCACAGCTAACCATTTGATTACGCGCTATATTAGCTATATTTACGAATTGGCTTCTAGCTATGTTTGCACATGATACAAGGGATGTTCTCATTACACCAGATATACTAGAGAATTTATTCATTGCACTAGCAATTCCTGATAATCCAGATTGTGCTGTTTTTGCTGCGCTTCCTACTTTAGATAATGATGCACCTAATGCGTCAGCTTTTTTGCTATCTACATCACCTAATACATCAACCTTTTTATCGTCTTTTTTGAATATACCTAAGATTGCGTCTTTAATAGTTCCTGCTGCTTTTTCTACTACATTTTGTTTTTGCGTCATACCTTCGCTAATACCTTCAGTAATGTTTGTGCCGACTTCATCTCTCATTACTGTAGATGGTGAATGTATACCTAAAGCGTCTTTTAACCCGTTCATAAATTTATCTTTAATTTGAGTACACCAGTCTTTAACAGAATTGAATTTTTCTTTGATACCATTCCATATACCAGTAATGATATTTTTACCCATACTCTTCATTTTGTCTGGTAAACTCTTTAGACCATTAGTTATTTTATCTTTGAATTGAGTTGCTGCATCACGTGCTTTAGAAGCCATATTAGAAGCAAAAGATGCTGCTTTACCTATAGCTTGTGATAAGAAGTTCCAAATTCTACCTGGCAATTGACTAAAGAATGTGCCTATTGAAGACAATACTTGAGATCCAGTAGATATTGCGCTACTTATCATATTAGAACCCCATGTTGTGAAATTACTCCATGCTGTAGTTAACGCACTCCAGATCTTACCTGGTAATTGACTAAACCATGTGCCTACTGATTCTATCCATTGTGGAACTGTAGTAGTAAAGAACGACCACACTTGTTGGCCCCAACTTATTATTGTACCTACTGCATAACCTAAAGCATAAGCTATTTTTTCTGGTATCTGACTAAAGAATGTACCGATTCTTTCTGGTAGACTTGTAAAAAAGCTAATTACTGATTCTACTGCACCACTTAACCAACTTGTACAACTACTCCAAGCACTACTAATCCCGCTAACCATACCATTCCAAGCATTTATTACGTTTTGTTTAAGTTCGTTCCATTTTTCAGATATTGTAGCTGCAAATTCTTGTGCTTTTTCCTTAACTGTATCCCAGTTCTTATATAACAGAACACCTATAGCTATAACTGCTGCTACGGCTGCTACTATTGCCAATATAGGTAATAACGGTATAGCAAAACCAGCGCCCATAACTGCACATGCTGCTGTTACTATTGGTGCTAATGCTGATACAATTCCTATTACTATAGTTAATGCAGCTGCTATTGCTGCTATTGCTGCTGATACTTGCGGATGCTCTGATACAAAGTCAGCTATAGCGCTTACTACATCTGCTACTACGCCTAATACTGGCTGTAATGCTTCTTTAAGTTTTGCCATAGCTTGAGACATTTTAACTGCTGGATTTTCGTCTAGCTGTTTTGTTTTCTCATTTAATTTATCTTGATTATCTCCAGCATCAGACATATATTTATTCATGTTTGTTATAGTATCGGTAATCTTGGTACCATTTTCTTCCCACAACGTACCATAAACCATAACACCTATTTGATTCTGTAATACTGGATCTTTAATAGATGCTATTTTTGATCCTAGTTCTTGATATGCTTGAGCGCCTTCTTTTCCACCTGCCGCTATATCTTTACCCCATTGTTGGAATTCTTTAGATGATATACCAGCACTATTAAGTACTTTAGCTGTAGTTTCGTCTACACCTTGACCAAATTCAGACATTGTTATCCTAGCTTCTTTAAGTCCATCAAGTAATACGTCAACGTTCCAAGATCCAGTATCTGCACCAGAAGCTAATATTGCTTGTATTTGTTGTGCATCAAAACCTGCTCTTTCTAATTGTGAACCATATTCTGTTATAATATCTAATTGATCTGTAGGGAAGCCTATTTCTAATAAGTGATCAATTAATGCTAATGCTTGTTCATCTGTTATTCCAAAACTCTTAGCTATTTCATTTGATTCTTGTATTAATTCATTTAAATCTATGTCACCATAAGTAGATGCGATAGTGGCTGCACTTTTCACAACAGAAGCGTTATATTCATCTGTAGCGTCTTTATTTAACGCCCATTGTTTTCTTGATGCTTCTAATGCTTCATCTGATTCTATTTCATATGATTGTAGCGTATATACTACATCTTTAATTGCTTGTTTACCGCTATCGTCTACGTTAAAACTAATATCTATTTGTGTATCTAATTTAGCAGCATCTAATGCTTGATCTACTACTTCATTAATAGTTCCAGCTGCTGCTATAGCACCGATTGCATTTTTTGCTGCGTCCTTTAATGTATCTGCTGAATCTGCTGCATCATCTAATGCTTGTTGTGCTTGTCCTGCTGCTGTTGTTACGCTGTTTATTCCACCAGGCGTAATTCTGTTTAATGATGATCTAAGTCCAGTAGCTCCAGAAGCAGCACTTGAAGCTGATGAATTGACGCTGTTTAAGTTTCTATTTACTGATTGTAATGATCTTGCTCTTACGCCATTAACAGAAGATCCAAGATTATTAATGCCATTAGTAGCATCCTGTGCAGCGTTTTGTATATTTTGTGCTGCATCTTGTACATTATTTAGGCTATTAACTGCACTTCTTGTATTAACGCTTGATAAGTCATTAATAGCATCTACAGTATCTTCTACTGCTTTGGTTGCATCTTGGGTAGCATCAGTAACATTATTCAGTTGCTTTGAAACATCTTTTAAATCGGCGTCTCCAGCATCCTCCATAGTGTCCTTGAAATCATCTAGTTGCTTTATAGCTTTATCTATCTGTTTCTTAAAGGCTGAAGTATCGGCTGTAATCTTAACATTGACTTGCTTATCCATGTTTGCACCGCCTTTTATTTGTTATTTTCGTAATTATCGAACATATCAATAATTTCTTGTTTTTGTTCTTGTGTTATCTTGTTATCCTTTTTTGTTTGTTTTTCTGTATTAAATGGATCTATAGGTTTGAATTTTCTGTGCTTTGAACTACCTAAGAAGTGGCCTATTGCGTTGAATGTAGCGTAATAATTAAGATAATATTGATGCTCCTGTTCTTGTTCATAACCTTCTAATACGAGCCTAGCTTCAAAATAAGTTAGATTATAAAAAATAATGGGCGACATTCCCATGCCGCCCACCAATTTTCTAAATAAGTTTTCAATAATCTCTATAAACGAAGTAGGCTCATTTACTTTGTATCTTCACCTTCAGCTTCTTTATCTTTCGCTTTTGTTCCTAATGAATCAGCAAAAGCGGCCATTACTTCTTGTGTTAATTTGCCAAAATCATTGCCTTCTTGGTGTATGTATTCATCCATTAAATCACCAGCTTTTGATTCTGTCATTTTCTTGTCGCTGCCTTTTATACTAAAGTAGAATAAAGATCTTATCATTGCTATGTCAAAATCTTTTTCGTTAAGCTTCATTATGTTTATTCCTGCTTTAGTCATATCGCATAATGTATTTATAGTGAATTTTAATTCATACTCTTTATCGCCTATTGTGATTATTCTTCCTGTCATTGTCGTCTATCCTTTCGTTGTTATTGAATTATTACTTATTAAACGCCTGGATTTGGATTTGTTGTAGTAGTTTTATCTTCTAATTTACCAGCACCAGATACTTCCATTGAATAAGAAGTTAAGTCTTCGTATGGTGCGTCTAAATCTAAAGAAGTTATGTAAGCTTCACCTTCATAGTGAATTGTTTTAGCTTCGTTTTTGAATACTGCTGTTATAGCTGTACTATTCATAAAAGCATTTACTGCTGCTTTATATCCTTCGTCATTTAGATATACGATACCATCACATGATGCACTCCATTGTTTTGGACCAGATATATTTATATACCAGTCACCAGCATCTTTACATGAAGCATCTATTGTATCTGCTGACATACTTATTGATGTACTTTTTTGGCCACCTATAGCTGTTTCTCCAGCGTAAAGTAATAACTCTACACCTCTTATAACTTTATCTTTTATTGTTGTGTCTGCCATTTATATCAAACCTTTCTTATTTCTTTTCGCATATTGTGTACTTCATAACTATTAATGAATGTCTGTATGTCTCGTTTTCGTGTGTATCAGATTCAGTAGTTATGTCATTACGTTCTAACTGTGGATACATAACAAATGTATCTGTCTCTATCTCATCAGATAATGCTTTTAAAACATCATCTGTAATTTGTAATACTTCTTTACGCCCTTTGTATGTGCTAAACACATGAATGTATTGATAATATATTTTGCTGTCGTAATTCTTGCCGCCGTTCTCTAATTCAGACGAATAATCAATTCGTATATGAGGATTTACGGCCCCTATTGGTACTTCATCGTATACATTGTAAGGAAGCGTGTTGATTTTATCGAATATTGCCTTAAATGCATCATATAATTTAATCATTTGAGTAACCTCTCGATTGCATCTGCTATTCTATCTTCTATTCCATCCATTTCAGCATTAGCTGCTGTTTCTAGGAAAGGTTTAGCTGGCTGATAACGTGTACCATCATGTACGTAGCCAGCGTATTCAATATTAGAGCCAACATTAGCTTCAAGTTTTCCTACTTTAGTTGTAATTGAGCGTCTTAAATGCCCTGTATCTACTGGGCAATTAGCTTTAGCTCCTCTTTCTATTTTGTAAGCTGTTTTCTCTATTTCTTGCTGCACTATTTCATTGATATCTAAGTCGTTAAGATTAAAATCTGATGTGTCTACTGTTATCTTTATGCTCATTACTTATCAGCTCTTTCCATTTCGATAATAAGACATTTGCCTGCATCCATTACTGAAATCTTCTTATATTCAATGTCTTTATACTTTATGAAGTAGTCAGAATAGATATCGTCAACAAATGACTTATCTTTAGTGAATAGTTTGTTTCTGGAATATGTGAGAGGCAATCCCGCAGAATTTATTGTTTTTACTGTATAAGGTGCGACTTTGCATTTAATAGTGGCTGTTGTATATTCAACTCTTTCTAATCCACCCATGCCATCGTCTCTCTCTGATACAGTAATTATATTGGCGCGGTCTCTGTAATCCATTAGATAAATCTAAATCCTCCGCCGCCGCTTTTTCTTTTTTTGTATCTATTCATTATAGGCAGGTATTCGTTAAAATCATTTTCAGTATTGTATGTAGTAGATAATACATCTACGTGTTCTGTATTTATGCCTTCAGATCCTATGCGTCTGTATCTTTTAATTGCCACTTCTTCAGCTATAAATTCAAGTTCTGTGGGAACATTTAGATCCATGTAAATATGCATGAAGTTTATAGCGTCTGACAATAAAACCGCTAATAATTCGTCTTCGGCATCGTCTGTTATTCCTAGTTTAATTTTCATATTAGTTAGATCCATAGAATCTACCACCTTTACTTGCTACTTTTAGCAGATCTCTTAGCTGCCTTAGTAGCTTTCTTAGTTTCTTTATTGTTAGCTGTATTCTTAGCAGCTTCGTTTTCTTTACGTATTCTAAAAGTAGCTAATCCCATAATTAAGCTCCTGGTTTAGTAGCTGGTGTTATAGTAGCTTTAACTATTTTTGATTCGTCTTCTAAGTATGCTACATAATGTTCATCTGCTACATATACATTAGTTTTGTTTACTATGTCTCTATCAGCTTCAACCATTACATTTCTTTTCATTAATATCTTAACTGCTCCAGCTTTAACTAAGAATGCTTCAGTAGCTTTAACTTTATTAGATACAACTATTCTGCATCCAAATATTCTACCAACTTCACCGTTGATTATTACAGCACCTTCATTAACTTGTACAAAGTCTGGGTCTTTTCTTAATATAGCTAAATGAGCTGGGTTTATTACAGCAGTCATTTCTTCTTCTAAATCTTCACCGAATTTAGCCATCATATCAGATATAACGTATTTATCAAAAGCTTTAGCTGTAACTTCTAATGTAGCTCCTCTGAATGCTTCTGCACAGTCATTATCTACTTTACCAGCTATAGACATTAATAATTGTTTAGCTACTTCATCTTCTGGGTCTCCATATGCAGATAACACAGCTTCATCTGATAATCTAACACCTTTACCAGCTTTTTTAACTTTAACGTCCACTTTAGTAGCAGTTAAATTAGATACAGTTACGTCTGCACCTTCTTCTACGTCTTCAGCTAATCCTATGAATGCGTATTTAGGTAAGCTTAATGTATCACCAGGTACACCAACTAAATCATTTCTTACTGCACATAAAGGTGCAAATTTTATTGCGTCCATTAATTTAACGTCTAAGTATTCTGCTAATACTTGAGGATCTATTAAATTTGCTAATTTTGTTCCATTGTATGCCATTTATATCAAACCTTTCTCTCTATTGATCTTTGTTTCTCTTGTATTCAGCAAATTCACTAAAGCTCATAGTCTTTGGATCTTTTGTTGGCTCTTTATGTCTAGGCGAAGTAGGAGTTGTTCCTTTAAGCTTCGATTCCATTGCTTTAGTTATAGCTTCTTGCCACTTAGCCTCAAAATTATCTATGTTCTTTAGCGTATCTTCTGCTGTTTCTGCCATTAATTGTTCAGCAAATTCTATTGGCAAATTCTTTGCTGCTAATTGTTTGCTTGTTTCGTTAAGCATTTTTTCTTTATTTAAGGCTGCTTGAGCCTCATTGAACTCTTGTTCTTTTTGTTCAAATTCTTTAACTTTCTTATCAAATAAAGCTTGTTGACGTTCTGCTTCACTCATTTGAGCCATACGTGCAGCTTCATCAGCTTCTTCTTTGATCTTTTGCTCCATTTTCTTACGTTCTTTTGATAAACGCTTTTCGATTATTGCATCAAGTTCTGCTTGTGTGAACATCTTTTCTGTTGGTTCGTCTTTAACTGGATCAGTTACTTGTTGCGCGCTTTTATCATCAACTGGTTCAGTTACTTGTGTTGTGTCTTTTACATCTTCCATTGTTTGTTCCTCCTAGTTAACGTCTTAGTGACGGTATTGTTATCCGAGTTCTCTTTAACGTCTGAATCAAGTAAGAAGACAATTAAAAAACAGCTTGTTAAGCTGCTTTGTTTTTGTTCTTAATGTTTTTTACCTACTTCTATGACTACAGGTGCGATACAACATCTGCAATTTGGATGAAACGGAGGTATATTATCTCCTGGTTTTGCATCGCTAAGAGCTACTACAGATCCACCATGTTTTTTACATGATGAACATTCGCGCTCATCTGCTGTATCCATTACTTCATATGCATCTACTACTTTACTATCTTCGTAGCCATGAAGCGTTCCTTGCGTATAAGCATTGCAAGATTCAGTTCTTACTAATCTCTCTGATTGATATTTAGCTACATGGCATCTATCGCGTAACGATTTACCCATCTTTTGTATTGAATCGCCTCGTATTATGCCTTTTGTTAAATCGTCATTGATCCAATTAAGAAGTTGACGCTTATTTCTCCATATTCTATCGCTAAACATAGCTCCAGCGTACGGATAGCGTATTACTTCTTCTACTGATCTATGATTAATTACTGTTTTGTTTATTTGCATGTTTTCAAGTGAATCATCATATCCTCGTGTATAAGCTCCATTTAAATAATCTTCTAATGTTATCTGCACATTATTACTTACTTCTATTAACTTAGCGCTTATAGAATCAAGTAATGCTTGAAAGCGTGTTACTTCTTTACGAGAGGACAACTGGGCAATTTCGCTTAGTATGTTTTCATCTCTTGTAGCTTCATATGCTCTTTTTAATTCTTCAATTCTCTGTCTGTATTCTCTACTTTCTATTGGTGTTAATATCATCTGTGCTTGTTGAAGTGTTATGTGATTGTCTGAAGCATATTGAACAAAGAAATCATTAAGCTCTCTGTTTATTTCATTAAATGCTCTGTTATATGCTTTATTAATATCGCGAACTACTTTATCTTCTGCTTTTTGTAATGAGTGCATTTTGTCATATAGTCTTTCATGCCAATATGATCGGCTGCTTTGTCCTGCGTAATAAAAGCCCATGATTATTCACCGTCTTTGTTATTAGAATCTACGTTGTCTTCATCTTCTGTTTGATTAGAATCAGCTTCATCTTGATTAGACTCTGTATCATCTTTGGTTTGTGCTGGATTAGAATATATATCAAGTTGGTCCATGTATTCTTGTTTCTCTTTAGCTATTAATTCAAGCTCTGCATCTGGATTTTCTATAAAGTCTAATTGTGATAATAATGTCTTATGAGATACAATGCCATTTAATTTAGTTATGATATCTGCTACTTCAACTTCGTTATTAGGTAATGCACGCGTAAATGTTATTTTTATGTCTCTGTAATCGAAATTCATGCCTTTTAAGTTTTGTATAGTAGTTATTAATTCAAGCATGCGTTGAATAGATTTACGCCATTTGCTTTCTTTCTTGCTCATATCCTTCTCAAGATTAAATAGCTTGTATTTCAAGCTAACACCTGATGCATTACCGAAGTTTTCATCTGATAGTGCTGGTGTCTTTGTTAGCTTATGATAATCTTTTGTTAGTCTATCAAGTGTGTTTTGTATGTATGTATCATTTATATCTTTAATTAAGAATTTAGCGTCTCCATCTGCTAGTGTTACGAGTGTACGATTAGATTTCATTTCTTCGAATAGATTAGTACCTAAAGCGTCAAGATCATTTAAATCATTTACTATGCCTTTTAAGTGTAGATATGCATTATCGAAATAGTCTATTTCATTAACGCTATTAGAAAGTATAGATTCAATAGCATCAACTATAGATATATGTTTCTCGAAGCTTCCACATCTAGTAGAGTTCTCTATAAATTCTATAACTGGTATATCATTAAATAAATTTGGTGTTGTTCCTATTATTTCTGGGGATTCATAAGGTCCTGCTAATTCAAATATGTTTTCTTTTGTGTATAGTGTGATTTTTATTTTATCGTATCCTTCTACTGCATCTTCGTATTCAAAATAACGAAGTGCGCCAACTACATTGTGTTCTATAGTAGAATCATGAATAACTAGAGTGTTATATGGATCATCTACACCTAGTCTAATCATTCCATCTTCATCTAGGTATACGATAAGGAAGGCGTGGCCGTAAATTGAACTCATTAAATCAAGTTCGCTATTTATATCTTGAAAGTCATTATATTCCATGATTTCATGTATCATTTCGTTTTGTTGTTCATTATCTGATGTGAATGTTATAGGTTCTCCTGAGAAATAACCGCAGCGTATATCTACTGTATATGCTGGTAAATCTACTACTACTTTATTGTTTGGCTTGGCTGGATCGTCAAACGTTCTTTTAAGTATGTCATGCTTGCCGTCATAGTATCTTTCATTCTTCTTATACTTAGCTGAGTATTCTTTATGTTGTGTTATTATTTCCATTATGTCGCCTATCTTTAAATCATCAACATCTGTTTGGAAATATGGTATATGTCGGTATTTATACATTAAGCTTCAGATCCTCCTTTACTAGAATTTAGTTTTAATAGTTCCAAATTTCTTTTGTTTATTAAATTGTTCGGCTACACCAGTTGTTGCATCTGGTGCGTCATCGTGAGTATTTTTTCCTTCTTTTTGGTATGACACCATAGCGTTATAATAATCTGGATACATTACCTTCCAGTTCTTAGGAAAGTATATATGCTCCATAACCCATGGAGAGTTTGAATATATACGAGCTTCTTTGTTATCTGATTGATGGAACCAGTTTATAACGCATTTATTGTTTTTATATTTATCATTAAGTATTCTTTTAACTGAACGTGCGAATGAGCGTCCACCGTTATTACTTTCAATGTCTGCTTTATTACATCCAGATTCATATAAGGCTTTAGCGACGAGTTGTTCTGTGATCTCCATAGGCTCTTTAGTATATATAACATTTAATACGTATGCTTCATTTTCGTATACGCCATAAATAATGTTACATAAGTAATCTGCGCCTTGATCTGCTGTGTCGCAATAAGATTTAATTATCTTAAACTTATCTGGTAATCTATCATAAGTCTTAAAGCTAGTGTATAATCTACCTTTAATATCTATTGGTTCTTGTTGATAGTTAGCAGAAGCTATATCTTGACCCATGGCTCTTACTTTTGATTCATATGATTTACGAGATAGTACTTTATCACAAAGCATAGTTCCATCATCTTGTAGAGCCTTCATGTTAATATGCTTTATCTTAGCACCGTCTGATTTGTAATAATCAAGCGCTCTACCTGCTAAATCATCAGATGCCCAACGAGTCATTATTATAATTATTTTGCCGCCTTCTTCAAGACGTGATAACATTGTATTGGTATACCAATCCCAGTGCTTTTCTTTAACGTTTTCGTTATAAGCTTCTTCTGCATTTTTTATTAAATCATCTATAATAAGTAGTGATGCACCAAAACCTGTAGCTGTCCCTGTTGGTGAAGTGGATAAATAGTTATTGTATCCATTCTCAAGAGACCATAGATTCATAGAACCATCACCACGTTTAATTCTCACACCTGGAAATACATCGCTGAATACTATTTTAGATTCATCAGCTTTTTCTTCTTGTATGTCATTTCTAACACTCTTACTAAAAGTAGTAGATAAAGTCTCATTGTAAGATCCACAGAGGATCTTTTCGTTTTGGTTATGACCTAATACCCATTCTACAAATAAAGAAGCTGTTCTACTTTTACCATGGCAGTCATCGAGGGGGCATATTAATTATAAGTATTTCGTCGTCGCCTTCATAAAACTTTTGGAAGTCATCACAAAGCTGTTTTATATATGTTCTAGATTCATCATAAAAACCTGGAGCTTTTAAATGACAATAATAGAAGAAGTTTCTTCTAGCTAATTCACATTTAGCGCCGATTCTAATTAGTTCTTTATTAATCCCCATCTTAGACCACCTCCTTATTTATCATCTATAAGCTTTCTGAGTTCTTCTTCTGTAAGATTTGCATATGGGTTTGTATTTGTAGTTGTTAAATCACCACTAAGCTTTACAGATTGCTTCTTATCTGGATACAAGTCAAGTAGATTACATGCTTTATCTAATGAGTTAATATAAGCATTAGCTGTAGCTTGTCTAATACCACAAGCTTCTATTGTTTCTTTAGCTTCATTCATTAACCATAAATAATTTTCAAGTGCTTTATCTCTATCTAATGAATATTTTTCTCTTTGTCGTTCTTCTTCTATAGCTTTTAATTCGTTATATCTACCCGCGACCTTCCCGTTTTTCAGTAATTCGCAGGCTCTTTTATCTACTGTTGAATCTTTCATATTGGCGGCATTATATGCTTCTTTATACGCCTCACGTTGACTTTTACCACTTACTAAGGCTTGTACAAAATTCTCTTGTTTTTGCGTTAACTTGCTCATAATAACACCGCCTTTCTTTTTGTTGTTTAACTATCTTCTGTAATTAAAATAGCGTTGTCTTCAGTAGTTAGCACGCTATTATCTTCATTTGTGTATGCTGTTCCCTCCCATGATAAATCAGGTGATGCGAAGTCTAATTCTAGTATGCATCCATCTTCCAGAGCGAATAGGCTGCCATCTTCTAGCTCAAGGCAGTTTTTGTATTTTTCTGTTACTGTACCGCCATTAGCTATTATTGATGCGACTTGTCTTTGTAGTTCTTCTACTTGTGCGCTTAAATCTTGTACTGTTTTACTCAGATCATCTATAATTGCTAAAGTGGAATCATCAACACCTGCGTCTGAGTTATCACTTAGATCTATCCATACCATATCTTTATATGTTTCGCCGTATTGTTCTAGTGTTGGTGGTTCTGCGCTGACATGTAATTTATGATCCAGTGCGAGTTGATTAAGAATTAATCTAAGCATAGATTCATTACTAAGCATTTATATCAACTCCTTTATGTCTTAATGTTATATTGTTATAAGGCCGCGAGAATATGCGGCCTTGGAGTGGATAAATAATATTGAATAAATTGCACAAAAGAATAAACAACATAACATCTTCGTATATATAATGACAAGTCAGTAAACTTTTTTCGTTTCTGGGCAAAAAAATAAAGCCGCTTTTCATCGGCAAAAAGGAGATTTAAATATTTTTTTATACAACTATAAATATGACTTTAACTTCTATATATATAATACCAAGTCGGTAAACTTTTTGGATAAAAAAATAAGGCCGCTTTGGTGTGCGACCTCGAAGACGGAAGTTTCAAGAAACTTGAATTTGCCTCTAAACCTGATGGCAAAAAATAATTATATTCTATTACTTAGCATTATTTAAAAGTAAATATAAGTAATTGTATCTATATAATACCAAGTCGGTAAACTTTTTACTTACTGTAGATCCATCTGTTATTATTCATCTTTATATGTAAATCTTCTTCTATGCTATCATTTAGCTTATCGTATATAGCTTTTTTCATTTTGTAACTTGCTTGTTTTGTATATAATTCTTCATTTGTATCCATATCTCTTATTTCTCCAGATTCAGTTATATAATTATTTTTATAAGTATCTACGTATCTTAACTGAATTCTTGTTAAATAATCTTTATTTATATATGTATCAAATATATAACGTGTTATAGTTATGTAACTGTCTTCTGGTTCAATCTCTTTATATAATTCACTATGTTCAACAATTTCATCTATATCAACATTATACATATTGCAATAAGTATAGCTGTCTGTTTCTTTATCGTAGTTATAAGTAATATTATTATTAATGCTTTCGTCCCTGCTCATTTGATTATATTTATTATTACAAAATGCTATCATGTTTTTTTCTT
>ERZ779799.77-NODE-77-length-37640-cov-9.865957_pt1 | contig 37640 bp, 19 predicted proteins | sample MGYA00511253_ERZ779799 | MGnify/ENA primary metagenome ERZ779799 (study PRJEB29588, sample SAMEA2159541) | human gut metagenome | biome: human gut; feature: human-associated habitat; material: faeces | place: Denmark | collected 2008/2010 ...
CACCCAAAGCGTGTTCAATGGTTCAAGGCTTGGAACGAATCTTTCTGCCAATGCCCTACAGGAGCACTTCACCTTGTCTTACGAGAACGAACAGCCGATACCGCTTGCCATTCCAAAAGAAGAAGACTCTGGCTTGGAGCAGGAACTTCAAGGTTCTGGCTTGTTCGATGAGTACGGCAGCGGTCTTGGACTTATGGCAGGGAATGGTTCTTCCAACGAGGCACAGGAAGCAGCATTCGATAGAGAGTTACGCAGAAAGAAAAAGAAGCGAAAAGGGAGAAACCTTTAATCGTATTATCAAGGTATAACTTCAAAACAGAAAAAACAATGGCACAAGAAGACGATTTGAGAGCATTGGGAAAAATCATGGATTTTCTCCGTGCCGTGAGTATAATACTCGCAATTATGAATGTATATTGGTATTGCTACGAGGCAATGCGTATGTGGGGAGTGACAATCGGAGTTGTTGACAGAATCCTTATCAACTTCAACCGTACAGGCGGTTTATTCCATTCCATTCTCTACACCAAGCTGTTTTCGCTTCTTCTCCTGGCGCTCTCATGTCTGGGAACCAAGGGCGTGAAAGCAGAAAAGATGAGTTGGAACAGGATTTGGATGGTTCTTGCTGTTGGCTTCTTCTTGTTCTTTCTCAACTGGTGGATATTATTGTTGCCTATATCTCATTTGGGCAATGCCACGCTGTACATCTTTACAATGACAGCGGGTTATATCTGCCTGTTAATGGGCGGACTCTGGATGAGCAGACTCTTGAAACACAACCTCATGGAGGATGTCTTCAATAATGAGAACGAGAGTTTCATGCAGGAGACCAAACTCATGGAGAACGAGTATTCCGTCAATCTGCCAACACGATTCTATTACAAGAAGAAATGGCAGAGAGGATGGATCAACGTGGTCAATCCGTTCCGAGCGACCATCGTGTTAGGTACACCGGGTAGTGGCAAGTCTTTTGCTGTAGTGAACAACTACATCAAACAGCAGATAGAGAAGGGGTATTCAATGTATATATATGATTTCAAGTTTCCCGACCTTTCGACGATTGCCTACAACCACATGATGAACCATCAGAATGGATATAAGGTCAAGCCCCAGTTCTATGTCATCAACTTTGACGATCCTCGCAGAAGTCATCGCTGCAATCCTATTCACCCGGATTTTATGAGTGACATTTCCGATGCTTATGAGAGTGCATACACCATCATGCTTAATCTTAACAAGACGTGGGTCCAGAAACAGGGCGACTTCTTCGTAGAGAGTCCGATTATCCTCTTTGCAGCTATCATATGGTACTTACGCATCTACAAGAACGGAAAGTATTGTACCTTTCCTCATGCCATAGAATTGCTCAACCGCAGATACGAGGATGTCTTTCCGATACTGACGAGCTATCCCGAACTGGAGAACTACCTATCTCCGTTCATGGATGCCTGGCAAGGTGGGGCGATGGAGCAGTTGGCGGGTCAAATTGCAAGCGCAAAGATTCCGCTGTCACGAATGATCTCACCACAACTCTATTGGGTGATGTCCGCAAGCGAGTTTACACTCGACATCAACAATCCCGAAGAACCGAAGATTCTATGTGTCGGCAACAATCCCGACCGTCAGAACATTTATGGTGCGGCACTTGGCTTGTACAACAGCCGCATCGTGAAACTCATCAACAAGAAGGGACAACTCAAATCATCCGTTATCATTGACGAGTTGCCGACCATCTATTTCAAGGGTTTGGATAACTTGATAGCCACGGCACGAAGCAACAAGGTGGCGGTGTGTTTAGGCTTCCAAGACTTCTCGCAGTTGGTTCGCGATTATGGAGACAAGGAGGCAAAGGTGGTTATCAATACCGTTGGTAATATCTTCAGCGGACAGGTCGTTGGCGAGACCGCCAAGACTTTATCCGAGCGTTTTGGAAAAGTGCTCCAAAAACGCCAGTCCATTTCCATCAACCGACAGGATGTCTCTACGTCCATCAATACCCAAATGGATAGTCTCATTCCGCCAAGCAAGATTAGTGGTCTTACCCAAGGTATGTTTGTCGGCTCTGTTTCCGACAACTTCACCGAGCGCATAGAGCAGAAGATCTTCCATGCCGAGATTGTCGTTGACACCGACAAGGTAAAGCGAGAGGAAAGCCATTATCAGCCTATCCCCATCATCAACGATTTCTTGGATGCGGATGGCAACGACTGCATGAAGCAAGCTATTCAGAACAATTACAACCAAATCAAGGAGGATGTCAAGCTGATTGTCAAGGACGAGCTGGAGCGCATCGCTGGTGACGAGAGCTTAAAGCATCTCATACAGAAATAAACAATAAGGCGAGTAACTTTTAGGAATTGTCCTTTCTGTTACTCGCCCCTGCATACATATATGGGATTTATCGTTTTTTATCGTCTCATTCTTTCCAATTCATCATCCTTTCGCATTTTGTCGTTCAACTTCTCCTGCATTCTGTCAAGGAAGTAAGTACGGCTATGGTTCTTGCGTCTTCTGATGTCGGTGTAGAAACGATAGCAGTCCTTGGCTTTGATACCAAAGAACTGGTACATGGCTTGCGCCAAGTCCTTGAACTTCACATCGCCATCGTTCACGCTTCCCATTACGCAGATGCCATATACCATTTCTACAAGGTCAACGGCATTGCCAGTCCATTTTACTAATGGCTTTGATTCTGATGATACTGGCGGAGAGGCTTCTGAAGTGGATGTGGTCACATGAAGATGATATGTTGCTGCCACATGCTCTTGCATTCTGCGGACAAATGCAATAGCTTTGCGCACATACAAGCCTACGGTTCCCAAACAATCCTTTATATGGGGCATTGACAGATGAAAGTCAAGCTCGGTCTCTGCGTATGACAGTGCAAAGACCGCTTGCTTCACGTTGGTGCTGCATAAATCAACCACAACCTTGATAAACTCACGATATGAGTTCTCCAAAGCGTTACCACCTTTGTTCTTATGACCTGCATTCAGCAAGTTGAAAAAATCAGTCTCTATCAATATGTTGTATTCCATGTTTCTGTCTCTTTTATGGGTTTGTACTAATTTGATGTTTCTGTGCGCACATCATTTATTAGTCCAATACCTATGCCATTCCAAGACAATCTAAACAATTGGATGATGATATTTCCTGATAATCAGTAACTTTATCAAGAGAATAAGATTTTCACAAGGGAATTGCAAGCAGAAATAGTGTAAGGAAAACCGGACACTCGTCCAATCTTCCTTACACGGTTCTTATACCGTTACAACTTATTAGTAGGAATACCATACTCTTTCATACGGGCATAGAATGTAGTATGGCTCATTTCCAACATTTTTGCCGCGTCACGCTTGATGCCATTGCATTGCTTCAAAGCCCACAAGATACGCTCTCGATTGATCTTACGTTCTTGTTCATCAAAGTCCAAAGCCTCTTCTGTCAATGCCGATTGTGACAACTGCAAGTCCTCGACATCTATTATCTCATTCTCGCATAACAGCATAGCTCGCATGATACATGATTTCAACTCACGCACATTACCTGGCCATGTATGGCTTACAAGTGCCCTTTGCGCTTCCTTACTGATACATTTTATTTCTTTGTCCGTATGCCTATCATATAGTTTCAGGAAGAAGTTAGCTAATGGCATAATATCTTCCTTGCAATCCCGCAACCGTGGAATCTCAATAACCGCTTCGTGAAGTCGATAATACAGGTCGCTTCTGAATCGTCCTTCCCGAACTGCCTCTTGCAGGTTTTCGTTGGTGGCGGCAATAATGCGCACATCAGCCACTTTATCTTTTGTAGCTCCCAATGGTCGGTAGCTCTTGGATTGCAACACACGCAACAGCATCGCCTGTACGTCTTTCGGCAGGTTGCCTATCTCGTCCAAGAACAGCGTACCTCCAGCAGCCAATTCAAAGTAACCTTTTCTTGCTGCCTCCGCACTTGTGAATGCTCCTTTCTCATGCCCGAAGAGAGCGGAAACGGCAAGTTCCGCAGAAAGCGTACCGCAATCTACTACTTCAAAAGGCTTGTCGGCTCTTTTGCTTTGCAGATGTATCTTTTCCGCTATATGTTCTTTGCCTGTTCCGTTGTCTCCCAATATCATAACAGCCATGTCGCTTTTGGCAAACAATTCTGCCATTTTGTATATACGGCGAAACTTCTCACTTTTGCGGTAAACAATCTTGTTATTCAACTCTACGAGTCGTTTTCGCTTGTCTATGATTTCTTCCAAACGTTCATAAACTACATCAAGCAACAATTTCTTTGGTATATAGTCTTCTGCTCCTAATTTCATAGTCCTCACGGCACTCATGCTTTCATCGTAAGATGTCATGATAATAAATGGATTCTGGTAGCCGTTACTACGCATCCATTCCAACAGGTCGATACCGTTATCATTCCCCAAGCGCATATCAGAAATGACAACATCCCATTCAGAAGATTCCCTCACAGCTTTCAGACCATCTCTGTAATTGTAGCATAAGATTGTTTTCCATCCCTTCGCCTCCAACTTCTTGCCCAACATATTGCAAAATGTCGGGCTGTCTTCAATGATTATTACTTTCTTCATGCTGTTACCTCCTCAATTTTCTTTTGTGCGGCTTTGATGATTGCCTCACCATGTGCGAAAACATCCTCAACCGCTTGGTTGATAACGTCGTCTGATAATGTAGAATCTTCAATCAGGTCAAAGAGATGGTTCAAAGACTCGTCAGATTGTACCATCATCCACGAGCTTCTTGCGTGGTGAATGGCATCGGACATTTTCTTGCGGTTCTCCTCTTGGGCTGCATTACGGATACTGCCTAATGTATCAGTCATTTCCTTTACGAAATTCTCCAAAGTTTCTTTTTCATTGCCGTAGGTCAGCAACATAGAAAAGTCTATTTGTTTTTCTGCTATCTTACCATTCACACACTTTCTGGCAGTGTTTATCAAATCCTTGTCAGACATCGGCTTGAACAGACAAGCGACAAATCCTGCGTCAAGCAGTTCTTGCTCACTCACATTTGGTGCTGCTGTCATAACGACAACAGGAATGGTCTTGGAGTTACGCACGTTCACCATACGCATCATTTCCAGAATCTCGATACCATTCACTTCAGCCATCTTCAAATCCGTTATCAGCAGATCATAAGATTTTTTGCGCATCATATCCAATAAATCCGTGGCATTATTACAAGTGTCACATACGATGCCGTTCGATGCAAACGCCTCACGGATGGTACTCAGTTGCACATGGCTATCATCAATGGCAATGACAGTAAAAGAATCTTGTCGTTTCGTTCTATACTGAGTTGATTCCACATTCTGCTTTTCGGCTGCAGCCATAGGAAGACTAATGGTAAAGATACTTCCAAGCCCTTGGTGGCTGGACACATCGATTTTTCCTTTCATCAGTGAAACGAGGTTCTTGACAATGGAAAGTCCCAAGCCAAATCCCGGTTGGGTGACCGCATTTCCCAATCTTGCAAATTCCTTGAAGATTTGTTTTTGTTGCTTGTCGTCCAATCCTGTTCCCGTATCCTTAACCTTTAGCATGAACACACCATTCTTATAGGTTGTGGACAATACTATCTCACCCTTTCCCGTATATTTGATGGCATTGGAAAGCAGATTGCGTCCTATTGTAAGCACCTTTTCCTTGTCTCCGTTGACAACACCATCTGCCTTATTGTTGACGCTCAATTCCAGTTGCTTCTTCGCTGCAAAGGGCTCATACTCTATCTTTAATTGCTCGGCAATGTCCATCATACGGAAAGGGCGTTCCTTGACGGTCGCCTTTCCATTCGCTAATTTGGAGTAAACCAGGAAACTGTCTATCATAGAAGTCAAGCCTTTCGATGTGTCAACAATCAAGTCGGCATACCGTTTGCTTTCATCCGTAGCATCATCAAGTCCGCTAATCTTGCGAGCATAATCCTTGATGGCAGACAAGGGACTGCGCATCTCATGTGTTACTGTCAGCATCACCTTTCTTATTTCTTCCTTGCTCTTACGTGTCTTGAATGCGAATCGCCACACCAATAGGAATAATACGAAAAATACCAATATCAACAAGCCTATCATCCCTATATAATAATAGGTATAATTGCCTTCCAAGTCTGCGATTTGTCGCTCACGAACGTTTATGCCTTTATCCACATTCTCATCAGCTATGCTGATTACTCTTTGCAACTGCTTATTGATACCTTCATTTCTGTTTCCAAGACTATCCAATATCTCCACTACCTTACGGCTTTGCTGGTGATGTTTAGCAACAACCGTTTGGTTTAGGTTGGTGAGCATCTTTTCAGTTTGGGTTAAACGGTTGCCTGTTGTTACTCCATTTTCTTTCTTGCCGAACAATCTGCTGAAGAAACCTCGCTTCTTTGGCTTTGCCTGCTGTGGCATAGATGAAAGTCTTTTGCTTTCAGTTTTATTCTGCTCTACAATTCTTGGAACTTCTGCGGTCAGCTTTTCTTGAGTGGCTTTCAATTCCTGCATAGCATCCTTTATATCCAAAAGGAGCTGTTCCTTTTCTGCAAGAAGACGGCAGATCGTATCAGAATCTTCTTTCGGACAAATACCTGCGATGCCTTCAAGCATACTGTCCACTTCCAATCGAAGCGAATGATACTCATTTACATCTGTTGAGTCCCAATCCGCAACCATTTCACCAAGCAGTGACAATTCCGTTATGTGCAAGTTTAAGTCATGCACATTCTTTCGCCACTGATGCAGTTCTGCATTCCTACTCTCAATCTCCTTTCTGTCGCGCCATTCAAATAGGCCGATTACAATGGTACATCCTACGATGACGATGGCAGTCATGATGCCTAAAGCCATCCATCTACAGATATGCCCGGTCTGTTCTTTGCGTTCCATGTTGTTTACTTTTTACGTTTCTATTACTTCATTATTACTTTCCACTAACATTTTAATCGGCAAAGATAATGGCAGGAAGCATTAAAGACGAATATTTATATATATTATAACAACTTTTATGTGAATTCTTGGTAAAAACAGCATATCGTTAGAAGCAAGGGGCGTTATCGGATAATAACAATTAACAACAAAGCCAAAAGCTAACAAAGTGTAGATTGTGAGACTTAATCGAAAAAGGATGGCAAGAGTTTCCTACCTGTTGATACAGACATTCAAAGAAAAGCAGAACGAGCAGGAAAGGTTAAAAGGTTCTTTCCAAGTGCTTGACGGCAACATATTGATGCTTGTGCATCCTTTGAGTGGTGACAATTTTTCCATAAGGTGATTGATACAAACTTTATTATTCTTATAGACTCGTTTGGCAATGAAACTAAAAAAGAGGATGGAAAGAACTATATTCTGAATAAGAAAGTATGGAGAGGAGAGTGTAAAATAAACTGTGTTGGACTATAATTGTTATAGCTTGACACGGTTTTACACTCTCTTCCATTTAGACATTTCTAATATGATGAAAAGCTCTATTTGGGCGACTTTTCTCCACTATTTATATCGGTTGAGGATATATTTTTGCAAATATGACCTACAATATACTCTATCGGAGTAAAAAGCTCAATATCATTGTTTTCAACTAAATCTTCTATTGAAGATTTACAAATTCCCAAAGCCTGGATGCCTCATATTCTTCATAGGGAGGTTTCAATTTTTAATTATTTCATTTTCTGTTTCAATGACGATATTGACCTATCAAATAAGGCGACATTTATTTTCGACACATTATAATAGCCTACACTTATATCTTTCAATAGAATATCCTTCCACATTAATTGATTTTCTTGAATTCCCTTTAATTTAATTGTATCTGGTTTTATAGGAATTTTGTTCTTTGTAAGAAGCTCGTTAATTTCTTTAATTAGTTTTGTATTTTGAAAACGAAGATTATATATACTATCCCCTAAAAGATTTATATTTCGTTCATTTTTACAATAAAAGAAACCACTTAAATAGATACATGAAGAATCTTGATACCTAAATAAATATTCAATTTCTTCTGTTGTATAGTTGATTGACAACATGTATCCTTTAGGTACACAGAGTTCGAAAGTTTTATTATTTAAGTGTAACTTGACTTTTTTGAGTTTCTCCTTAGGCAAATTATAATTTGCAATTGCAGAAAATGTTACTAATAATAAAAAATATAATAATGTTAACTTTATTTTCATCTGTTCTATGTTTTTAATTATAACATATTCGTACGATGAAATATGTAAGCAATTTCATCGTACGAATTATTTTACTTTTTATACCAATATGGCAAAATTGGAATATTCTTGCCTGCTAACATAGAAGGGCCATCGCCCCCAACATAATTACCTGACGGGTCTTTTGTTGTTATATAATAAGTTCTTAAAGGTCGGTTTAGTTGTCCACGCAATATATTCTCACGATATACAGCCTGCCATTCACTACGTTCCAAACCGTTGTATGAACGTTTGTCTAAAAGTCCTCTATTGGCATCTAAAGCATGGAACATTTCATGCGCCAAATCAGTTTCTTCACTAATTGTTCCACCATTTAGAGTCGCCAATATAGAACCATTAGGATTCCATGATATTACGCCTCCAGAACCTCCTGATAAATCAATTCCTGCTTTAAGCAATACTTCTTTTGTAGATGCAACAGATGGATCATTCATAAATTGATTACTATATGCCTTATGATTATTTGCTGCAGTAAACTTACTTTGTCCTTTTTTAATGATAAAATTATTAGTGGATGACTGAAGCTCAGAAATCATATTTTCCCCTTCTGTACCTTTTCGTATTACATCTAAGGCGGAAACAGCCTTTTTCATGAACCCACTAATTTTACCATCATATTTTTGTCCATTTTGATTATATAAGTTTCCACTAATATACAATAAAGACAGTTTCTTATCTTCGATTCTCAAACTATCTCCATTTATATCTAAAAACTTCATAGGATTATTAGCTGTAAAGCTATATGCTGTAACATTTGGATACTTTTCCTCGAAGCGATCCGTACTTATCCACAAACTCACCCTTGGGTCATAGTACCTCGCCCCATAGTAATACAATCCAGTCTCCTCATCGAATTCCTTCGCATTGAAAAGATAAGGTGTATTCCAAATGTTGTTGCGCTCCTCAACGAAAACCTCACCGAAAGGAACATACTCGATATGCTGCACCACCTCGCCATCAAGGTTGGTGATGTAACTACTGCTACCCAAATGGTCTGGGTGGTAGTAGAACTGCATCTTCTCGTATGAGTCGCCTTCTTGGAAGTTGTTCTTCATTGCTCTTGCCATTACACGTGACTGCGCTGCCTCCAAGCTGCCGTCATTGCAGCAGAATCCTTCACCGTCGGCATAGTTGTCGTTGTCGGTTCCGTTATAAGGTACATCAAAGGTCTTGTAGTTGTCCTTGATTACCTGTTGCTGTGCCGCATACTTAGCCTTGTAGTTTACCGAAAGACCATCAGTATTGGCTCCGGCATATTCAATGCGGCGAGGGTCAGAACCGTAAGAGGCGAAATCGCCGACCTTCGACACGATGCGCTGACTGCCTGCGTAGATATGCTTGGTGTAACGACCGCCCTGATTAGCCACAAGATACGGACTGACATAGAGCGAGAACTTCGCCGTGTTGGTGAAGCCGCCGGAGAATACTCCGTTGACATACACCTGATTGCTCATCATTTTAGATTTTACTTTATTTTATAATTTAGTCATTATAGTTGTCGATACCATAATCTAATTTCTCGTATAATTTCTTCATTAAGAAACACCAACAAATCAATCGGTAAGGGACTTGGTATAGATATTGAGTCAAATATCATATCCTTAATAATACAATTCCCGTTTATAAAAGCAAAATATGCGGGATACCCAGCTTGAAATTTGCTTCCAATTTTTCCCTGATTTGGTTCGTCCAAATATTGAATATTGGCAAAGTATTTAGCAACCGACCCTCTACTGTTGCCATTATCATTAAACTTGACGGGAATCAGTTCAAAATTCTTATTTTGTGTATCAATCGTCACAAAATATTCAGTACCTATGGTATCGTTGACAACTATCAAATAAAATTGTTCTTTAATACCAAAAACAATTTTCGACTCGTTAGTTGTAGATTCTGGCATTTTATTGAGAATAGCAGATACTAATTCTCTGTTTCCCTGTACCGTATTAGGCTCAGCAAAAACCTTGCTGTTTCCGACCACGATGAACATAATATAAAAAAACAAAATTTCTCTCATATTCCTATTGCTTTAATATATAGTATTGCTAAACTTGGTATATGGTTCTACATATACCAAGTTTAGCGAATGCTTGTTGTTATTTAGTATAAGGCAAACTATAAGGACTTACAATATCTTTTCCTCCGGCATGGTCTGATCCATCTCTTTGGGGGAGTCTGAGCAATCTCCTTACAAGATTGTCCGTTCTAATTGCGTTTGTATTATTATGTACAGGACTTTCTTTTCTTGCAGATGGTAGTCCATGACCCAATAATTCATGTGCAGATGTTACGGCCTTAAGCTTATCTTGGACACCCCTAATAAAAGAATGCGATCCTTTAGATGTTGGGACATTGAATCCTTCCCCTCCAAGAGTTTGAATGGTGGCATCATCGTAATAGTAGCGTGTAGACCCATCAGAACGTTCTTCTCGTTTTCTGAATGCATCTCCAATTTTACTATCAGGGTCAATACTGTTCAGATACTTATTAATATCTGAGTACCCGCTTGATGAAACTTCTTCTCCATCCTTCAAATATTCTATTGAATGAACTTCTTTAGAATTAATGGTATTGACGAGTAAGCTAATATATGCCATTTCATCTTCTGAGCAAGTTACACCATCAAGAGCGTCTGCCAGTGCTGCGTCAGGAATTTGTTGGAACTTTTTACCTTTCAATGAAATCAAAGAACGTAAATTATCAAACTTCGAATCTCCTAAAATTAAATGAACATCGCTTTTGAATTCTTCAGCGTCACTTTTAGTTACACCCCTAATCTCCATACCGGTAGGATCTGAATATGCAATAGGATTTTGTGCCGCATAAATATATGTTGAATAATCCGGATACTTTTCTTCCATTGGGTCGGTTGACATCCATAGACTCAACCTTGGCTCATAGTACCTCGCACCATAGTAGTACATACCGGTCTCCTCGTCAAACTCTTTCGCATTGAAGAGGTAAGGCGTGTTCCACACGCTGTTGCGCTCCTCTATGAAAACCTCTCCGAACGGCACATACTCGATGTGCTGTACCACTTCGCCTTCAAGGTTGGTGATGAAGCTGGAACTTCCAAGATGGTCAGGATGGTAGAAGAACTGCAGGTTCTCGTAGTTGTCAGGGTCTTTGAAAGACTTGGCAACTGCGTGTGCCTGTGCCTTCCGTGCCTGAGCAACCGCCGCCTCCATAGAGCCGTCGTTGCAGCAGAATCCCTCTCCGTCGGCGTAGTTGTCGTTGTCGGTACCGTTGTAAGGTACATCAAAGGTCTTGTAATTGTCCTTGATTACCTGCTGCTGTGCCGCATACTTAGCCTTATAGTTGACAGAAAGACCGTCAGTGTTGGCACCTGCATACTCAATGCGGCGCGGGTCAGAGCCGTAGGAGGCGAAATCGCCGACCTTTGACACGATGCGCTGGCTGCCTGCGTAGATATGTTTGGTGTAACGGCCGCCTTGGTTGGCCACGAGATACGGGCTGACATAGAGCGAGAACTTCGCGGTATTGGTGGAGCCGCCAGAGAAGACTCCGTTGACATACACCTGGTCGCTTTCGCCGGAAGTCTTGACCGTGCGCTCACCGTCGGCATCATACCAGTAGTTGGACACGAAGCCGTTGTCGTCCACCGCGAGCAGACGGTTCTCCTCGTCCCAGATGAGCTTGCGCTCTCTTGTGCCGACTTCATTATGTCCATCCTTCATCATACGTCCGGTGTTCACATATACAAGATTTCCGTTCTTGTCATACAAATATACGTGATTGTTTTCGATATTATTGTCTCCCGGAGTCTCTTCCGTGCGATAATTCACATCTTTAACACTTGCAAGTTGGAATTTCTTACCGGCTTCAGTACCGTATGTGTATGACAGGTCATAGCCTACATTGAGCGTGCCGTTGAACTGCACGTTGTCCTGAGTCAGATGCTGGCTCTTCGATTTGATGCGGTGCATATTGTCGTAGCCCATGGCAAGGGTGTAGGACGCAGACTTGCTGTCGGCTCCTGTATAAGTACCCGTAGCGGAAACGAGACGGTACAGTCCGTCGTAGGTATAGGCATGCGACATCCGGCCGCCGGCATTGCCGCTGGCAGGAAGCGAGGCATTGTTAGCCACCGAAAGGACATTGCTGACAGCATCAAAGGTATAGTCGTTGTCCATGATGGTCTTGTTGCCGCTGTTCACCGCGAGGTTGCTCAGGCGACGGCGGTCGTCGTAAGTGTAGAACGTCTCCGCACCGTTGCAATACTTCAGGTAGCTGCGCTGCTCGAACTTGTCATAGCCCAGCTTGGTGATGTAGTCATAGCCGTATGACTTCTCACCACGGACTTTCTCAAGCAGGCCACCAAGGTTGTAGGAGTAAGTCACTTTTTCCTCGTCGGGATAGATCATCTCCAGGAGGCGGTTGTGGCTGTCGTAAGTCCATTGGGTAACGTAGGTGGCAATCGCCTGGTTAGGTACGATAAGTGTGCGGCGTGTCTTTGTCACCTCACCCATCTTGCCGTAGAAGTATTCGATGGCACCCGTTCCGTCCTCACGCATCATCAGTCGGCCGATACGGTTGTGGGAGGCGTTGCGTCCGCCATAGTAATATTTGACGTTGTTTTCCGGATGGTCGGGATAACTGATACCCGTCAGACGGTGATAGTCGTAGGTATAGGTGATCATCTTGCCTTCCTCCGCCATGTTCGCCGTCTGCTTGGTGAGCACGTTGCCGAGCGGGTCGTAAGTGAACGAGGTGATGCCGCTTGCCGGGTGGCTGACCTCCGTGCGGCGGTCGCCCATGTCGTAAGTAGAGGTCGTTACATTGCCCTCCGTGTCGGTGACACGAACAAGGCGCTGTATGCCGTCATACTCAAACGAGGTGGTAATCTCACCGTCCGGACCGCTGTGCTGGATGGACTTGACAGTCTTGCCGCTGCCATTGGTATGGGTAGCCTGCACATTATGGAGTGCGTCTGTTACGGTTGTAACAAGTGCATGACTGCCGTTGTCAACAGTATATGCCGTAGTTGTCGTAGAGTTGTCCGGCAATATCACTGAGGTAGCACGGTCGAGCACGTCATAAACAGTAACCGTTGGAGATACATTGTCAAATGACTTGTTGAATGTGGACTTTGATCCGGTTCCTTCCGTTGTAGGATAGAAGGCCTTTGCCACACGTCCGAAAGCATCATACATGTTTCTTCCGCTGACTATCATCACGTTCTCATCCTTGGCAGAGTTTCCCTTGGATGCACTTGTCACAACACCGTCCTTCTTCACCTGCACGGCTCCTCCGAAACCGTCAACGAACGTAACGGTCTCCAAGTCATCGTTAGGGTGCTGGATGTCGTAGTGCTTGGTCACTGCGTAAGCAGGAGCGGTAATGCCACTCTCACCAAAGGTAGCCAAAGGCTGATATTCAAAGGCGATGGCATAAGGCACGCCTGTAGCCAACTCGTTAGGACCACGCACGCCAGTGATGCGACCGAGGTCGTCAACATCAGTCTCGTAGTAGAAGTTGTTGAGGTCACGATGCTCCTTGGCGATACCATACCGATAGTCGAAGTTGCCTTGCTCGCTGCGGTAACCCCACGCATCGTCAATACGCTCCACATACATGTTCATTTCCGGCTCATAGCGGTACTTGTACCACATGCGCTGTCCCTTGCCGTTGGCAGGGAGGGTCTTCTGGATGATGTTGCCGTAAGAGTCGTACTTGTAATCAGTAACTGCCGCACCGTCATTCAACTGCTGCGTAATCTGGGTGATGTGGTTGGCATAGTTGGTGTTGTACTTTGCTGTCACATGGTGGTAAATCGAGCCGTCACCGCCAGTCACCGTAACATCTATTGGAAGTCCGAAGATATGCTTCGTTGCATTGTCCGTGTATTTAATGGCGGTTGCATAGTCAAACTTTCCGTTTCCGTCCTCGCCAAGGCTTCCCTTGTCGCTGTACTTGTAGGACTTCAACTCACCATGATAGCCATTGAGGTAGTACTCGTTCCATGCCTCGGATGTAATGACACCATTTGCTGCACCCTCATACTGCAAGTTTGCCGTATAGCGGAGAGGGACGAATGCAGATGCACGGTCACTCCAAAGGTTCACGTCACGCTTTGCGAACGTGTACTTGTCACCGTCGGCAGTCAGATAATAACTGTCGTAACGGTTCTTTGTCTCGGTGTATTTGTTGCCGTTGGCATCCTCCACGAAAGTGGCGGTAACATTGCCCTGCGTGTAGTAGTTTGCTACATCGTAGTTCTCAACAGCCTGTCTGTAAACAGAATTGCCTTTCTCCGTGTCGAGGTTCTTGGTGATAACCTCACCGAAACCGAGGAACTCACGTTCATGGCGGTCACGCTTGCCGTCCTTGTACTCAAAGGCGGTTGTCATGACAGGACCATCGTCATGGATACCATCATCAACGGTTAGGGCAGACATTACCCACTTGCCACCAGGAAGTCCGTAGGTAGGAGTGGTATGCGCATAGTCGAGTGTGAAAGTGCCGCCCAAGGAGTTGGTGACAGACTTCAACATATTGGTTCTGCCAATGGCAGAGCGTGTAACCTTCAACTCGCTTTCCTTCTCAGACTCAACGATGTCAAGATAGCCGTCACCGTCCACATCCTGCAAAGAATATGTAGGGCGGTTGATACTATGAGAGGTGGAAGCACCAGGATTGGTTGAAATCTTGATGCTGATGACAGGAATGTTGATGGTCAAAGTGAACGCTGCATTTGCAGACTCTGATGTAGAGGCTGATTCACTAAGCGCATTCGCACCATTCCAACTGATAGGTTCATCAAAACCATTGCCTGTATTGAGGGCAACAGTGATACCGTCACCATCCTTCCATACCTTATCAGGAAGACCGTCAGAGTTGATGTCGATAAGATTGTATTCCTCTTCGCTTTCAGAGGTTACGAGACCAAAGCCTGCGGAGAAGCTACCGGAAGCCTTGTTTATACCTTGGTATTTCTTATCTTCAAATTTTCCCCAGTCATGACTTACATCGCCACCTGCGCCAATATTATAAGAAAGACTCTTACCACTCTGTATGCGGTCAAGTCCCCAATCAATAGGTTCAGTAAAGGCATAGCCCAGATTTAATCTCACCTTCTTGTCGGAAAGGATCTTGTCAGGAAGCCCATCACCATTAATATCTATGAATGACTCTACAGCTTCATCCGTATTCTTTGGCGCACTGCCGGAAATGGAGAATTGAGCCAACCATGAACTCTGTTGGTTCTGTGCGGAAGACTTGCTTCCGGAGATAAGTTTTGTAATGTCAGACACAGAAGCTACTGGATTGCCACCATATCCCCATGCCTCAGAAGCATTGTCAGAGTTATTAGCTCCGATACCCTTGTATATTTCTCCACTCAATCCACCTTGTGAGTTGGTGTATTGGATAGTACCACCTGCAATGATGTCAGGGAATCCGTCACCGTTCATATCCATCATGGCAACTTCCGTCTTGGAACTGCCATTTGCATTGTTGTGGGTAATGCCAAGTGCACCACCTTGCACAACGGTACTCTTGCTTGATACCACTTGGCTTACAGCTGCCGCACCAGTACCCTGCAAATATTCACCTGCAAGTCCTGCCACCTCCGCATTGTTATCCAAAGGATTTGTAAGGAGTACGTCCTGTTCTGTCAATCGGGCTGTGCTTGCATCGGTTGCAGTAAGATAGATGTCCTGTCGCTGACCGACCCACTTGTCCATAGAAGTCTGGTCTGTACCCAATGGAGTGAATGCCATTGTGAGAGGGTCAACCTTGTCGTTCTCGTTTTCAGGCAATTTCAGCAATGACTCGTCAATAGGCTTTGCATATCTGCCCTCTGCCGAGTTATAAACAAAACCTCCCCAGCCACGGTAAAGCATACCGAAGCCAAGATTGTCATTCTCTGCATAGAATCCAGCAAGCACATTCTCTGTTACGAGACCTGCCGCATCTTTCAGAATGGAAACAGAGGCTGAAGTAACAGTTTCATTAGAGATTGCTGCCGGATAGCTGTATTCAAACCAGATGTTCTTTCCTGCAGTAGTTGCAAATCGCAGAGTATCGGCTTTCAAGATGCCATTCTCGATATTGAAAGACTTCTTGCCAACAAGTGCATCCTCTGTCTTGGCGGTCAAAATAATCTGACCGTTGATAGAATTGTCAGAAAGGGTAAGCACTGGTGACACAACCATAATTGTATCAGTCGCTGTGGTCAAGTATGGCTTGCCCTCTGCCAAGGCATTTGCAAATGTATTGTAGTGTGCAGGAACGGCTACCGTCTGTTCGATATTGGCAGAGTCCTTATAAGTCACAGACGCTTGCCAACCGATATTCTTCCAATCAACATTTGAGGTGGATGAAATCTCAAAGCTGAAGTTGGTCAGCTTTTCTGTATTCTCCAGACTGATGTTGAGTGAATCGCCATTGAAAGCCTCACCAGCCTTCAATGTACGAGCAAAGACTGTCTTCTTGGTATAGTTCGGGTTGTCGTTTCCGTCACTGTCTTTCTTGTCGTTGCTGCCGATGATGCTGAGAACAACATCGTCGGTTGTTACAGGCTTGTGGAAGACACTGTGAACTTCAACACTTGAACCATTCTCCACATTGGCAGAGGTGTTCACATCATAGATGGCACCATCCTCAGGCTTGTACTCTGTTGAAGAAAGCCCGTTAGGCAAGATATTTGACTCGCCAGTGTATGTAATGGTAGGCGACCAGTTCACCTTGTCAAATGAGCCGTTGCTTGTTTCCTCGGAACCCGACTGTACACGGAAATAGATTCTGTCACCTCGCTTGACGGCAACAGAAGAGACTGCAGCGGCATAAGAACTGCCGTCGCCCTTTGCAATAGTCTTGTTCCAAAGCTCATTGCCACCCTTTTGGATAGCAACTCTTACGCCGTCTGCTTTTTGGTATTCGTCAGCGTCATAGTCTCCAGTAGGAGCGACAAGGCTTACTTGACCTGCCACGCTTACTGTTCCGTCCTTAGGAGCCTGCCATACACGCACAATATCCTCCATCGGTGAGTTCTTGATGGCTTCCGCCTGCTCATCCTTACTGACCTCCATGACAGAAGTGTCAACCTTGCCACCATAGATGATTGGGCTTGGCGTGTCGGCACTGCTCAATGTAAACGTAGGCACGGCATTGCCAGACTGATCAAACTCCAAATGGTTAAAATATACCTTGCCATTGGAAACGAGGTCAACAAGTCCGTCACCGTTGATGTCGCTGAAATACTGAGTGGTCTTTGTCTTAGTGGTTGACTTGTCCGTTCCGACAACGGCAGTCAGAACATTCCAACCGACAACGGCTTTCGCACCGAAAGAGTTCGTAGAACTTTTGGTTGTCGAGAAGTTACTGATACCCTTTACCTTGACAGGCTCACCATATACTACTTCTCCGTTGTCAGTCTTGACCTGTGGACGATAATATACGGAACCACCAGACTTATATACCTTGTCAGGAAGTCCGTCACCGTTCAAGTCAACGAATGCGGAAAGTCCCTTGCTGGTATCGCTGGAGTAGCTGTAAGAACCTCCTATTGTATTGCCTTTCCATTTGCTTCCGTCCCAAGGTCCCACACCTGCATAGAACGAACCGCTTACAGAAGAACTTGTCGTTCCGCCAAGTGCAGTAGGCTTGTCGCTGAAGCGCTTGCTGACAGTCTTTAAAGGATTGACGAAACCAGCGTCAAGTCCGTCATCGTGCGTGTTCCATTTCTCGGAATCATCCTTGAACGGAACATATCCCTTTTCAGCCTGCACATCATCATAATAGTCGAAGTTCTGGAAAGCCACTTCCTTTCCTGTGTTGTCATACTGTCTGACACCTGTGAGCATTTCCTTATGGAAAGCACCTTCCTTGTAGTCAAAGGCATAGCTGCGCAGGGTCTCGCCCTGGAAATTCACGGTCACCTTCTCCAACAGCCTGTTGGAGGAGGCGAGGAATCCATAGCGGGCATTGTTGGTCTTTACCTGCTTTACCTTGTTGCCATCAAAGAGTACAACGGTGTGCGGTTCCTGTCCTGCATTACCTGCGTGAACCTCCTTCAGATATGCAGCCTTGGCCTTCAAGCCGCCACGCACATCCTCATCCACGATGTCATACACATATTCTATATAGTCACCGTGGAGTTCCTCGACACGTTTCAGCTTCCATTCGGCAATCACCTCACGGGTATTGCCCGAAGCATCGGTGACATTGCCCTTTACAACAGCTCCGTCACCACCATAGATGTACTTGACACCCTGCTTGTCTGTAACCTCCCAATAATAGTTGGCAGGACTGTCACCCTTGCGGATGATACGGCTGAAATCACCGCCTTGGCGGGTGTAGAACTGGCGGTCAGCCTTTCTGTTCATCTTCTCGCCACGGTGTGCGACTCCCATCTGTCCGTTGTCATCCATGGTGGAGAGCATTGAACCGGACAAGAGATAAGTCTCCGTCTCTTTTGACATGTCATAACGAGGCACGCCCCACCGGGTGTCAAGCGTAATGCTTGGCACGCTGACGTTCCAACCCTCGCCAAGCCAACCGCTACCGCCCTCGCTGCTGTACTGCAAGCCAAGGCTTGGCTGCATGCCGTTTCGTGCTGGCGGCATCTCGAACGGATACTGCAGGTTGGCAGAGCCACGGTTGTTTGCGCTTGGAGGCGCAATGACATTGAGCTTCGCCGTCGGGTCTGCCGCCTTGATGTCGTTCATCATCGTCGGGGCAAAGCCTTCGGTCTGCGGTGACTCCGGGGCCTGTATCACGCCGTTGATCATGTCGGTGAAGTGGGTCGTCTTTGAAACGACACACTCTTCCTTCTTGTCCACACGCACACGCTCCAACGCAACCCAATGCTTCTCGGCCGGGTCGTAGTAATAGGTACGGATGTCGTCCTCGGTATAGCCGCTTGGTATTCTCGTGCGGTCATACTTTATCTTGACAGTCGCGCCCTCGCCTGTGAAGTGTGTTCCGTGAGGGAGAAAACGGTAGCCATGTCCTCCTGCCGTGACATTGGTCATGGCAAAGTCAAGCTCAGGAACATTCTCCTCTCCGATAGAGTTCACGGAAAGGCTTCTGTTCCGAATGAGGTCTTTCTGAAGAACGACCAGTTTGCTACCTCCTACGGAGATACTGTCAGAGACACCCTTCTTGAAGAGTTTTCTCACGGCTGTCCCGTCCTTTGCCGAAAGGGACAGTGTGGCGGCAAGCAGTAAAACCAATGCCCACGCCACCTTCTGTATATAATTCTTCATGCGTATCTTCCTTTAAGTTACTTTACTGAGATTTTCCTTGTATGCTCCCCATTCTCGGAGATTGCCTTCACGACATACACACCCGATGCGGGAACCTTGAAGTCGGCTTGCTTGACGCTTTCGCCTGTCATTTGGCGTGACACTACCAGTTTGCCTGATACGTCAAACACCATCAATGTGGCTGCAGAAGGCTTGTCCTGTGTGAGTTTAGCCTCGTAGATGCCTGTCGTAGAACCGTTGCCCTTGACAGTAAAATTCTCGTCTTCTCCAGAAATGAAGGTATTGTCAGCCTGTCTGTCCGAGCTGCCCACATGGTTCTCCCTTGCCTGTGTTCCGTTAGGCATACTTGCATCACACTCGCTGCCGACATAGACGGTCATCGTTGTCGTACACTTCTTGGGTGTTTCTATCTGCACGTTGCCCCTTGTGGTGAATGAGGTTACAGGCGTACCGTTTACGGTAAGATCTGTGATATGTGTTTCGCCCTTTCCGTACTTGATGCAGAACCGCCATGCACGAAGTGACCAGACATATTCATGATGCACGGTCTGTCCGTTCAACTTGTATGTGACCTGCATATTGCGGACTGTAACACTGAGCACATCGCCCGGCTTGATGGTGACATATTTGGTTAGGCTTGTATATCCACCGGTTATGATATGCGCCTTGTCGCCCCGCACGTCGAAGCCATATTGGGTGATCTCGTCCGTGAGGCTTGGCTCCAATCCCACACGGTAGTTTGATTTTGTATCGTTCACCGTCCATGAGATGTCGCCAGACAGATAGGTCCTGGTGTCATGTGAGTATGAGGTGTAGAGTGCGTTGCCAGTGGCATAAATCTCGTTGCCTCCACCTTGTGATACGGACAGCGCATAGGCGCCGGGGGCAAGATTCGTGATTCTATGCGTGTCACCGAAGAATGTTCCTCTGGCAATGGTTTCTCCTTTTACTTTTCCTGCAACAGTGTCAACGCTGAGCACATAGGAATAGACTGGTGTACCGATGTTGATGCCGATGTCGATATACCCGTCATTGCGTGGAACTCCATTCTCGCAACTTGACGGCGTAGGAGTGGCATCATAGGAAATGCCGTCATAATAGGCGAATGTGAACACATCGCTTCCGCTTCCGTCTGCATCCCATAGGATATTGCGGAATATGGTCTTGCCCCTTGTCATATCAGGCTTGGAGCATCTTATGTTGCTATTGCTGTTGATGTCGAAATCACCTTCACCGCTTGGGTCTATGAGCATGACGGTACGCTTGCGGCAATAGTCCGAGAACTCCCTGTCCGGTGTGAGGTCATAGCTCAACTCTGCCATATAACCGACATCATCTATTCCTCCTGTCCTCAAGCCTGCCATATTCAAGGCGGACTCTGCTCCTTCCGTTCGGATAATGCCCACATTTGTGTCTGTGTCAGTTGCATCCGAAAGGGATATGGTTCTTGTCGCACTTCCTGTTCCGTCAACACGCAGATAGATGTTTTTGCCTTCCTTGCGGATAGAGATGTCCGTTCCGTCAACATCCGTGGCGATGTATGAATTTGAGACCGCTCCGTTGATGATCGGATAAACAACTCCAGCATTGGTGAACCGGAATCCATACTTGCATGTGCTGCCACCGATGCTTCCGAAGCCAACGTCAAAAGTCGGGTGACTTGTCGGACAGGTGAACTCAAAAGCACCGCCACCTCCAACAAGGGCTGGGGTCGTGGCATAAGCTCCGGAAGCGGCTTTCTCTTGGATGATATTGTCTGTAAAGCCATTCCTTGACACTTCAAGTCCTTGCGCAGTCCATCTTGCCACGGTACTGTCGGGCTTTGACGGCACGTTGGTCTTGACCATCCATGTACGTTTCATGACATGCCACAGGGAATCTGTAGGTGAGGTATATGTTGCAAGTGCCACATCATCGTCGCCCCAGAAAGTGAAGCCTCTGTCCGGCATCGGATTGCCGTTTTCACGTCCCATGACAAGCAGACGGGAAGCGGATGAAGGGTTGTATGGATTTGCGTCATGATAAGTTCCGTTCTCCTTCAAGGCCGCATACACCGGACTTTCCTCATATGATGTTGCGGAAAGCGGTTGTGAGAGACTTCCTGCCGTGTCGGTTCCAACAGCTGTGACCCTATGGTGGTAGGCTTGGTTCTCCGCTATATCCCAAGTCAGGTTTCCGTCGCTGTCAAGATACGAGCCTTTGAGGGTGATGCCGTACTTTACCGCCAGATAGCTCTCCACTTTTCTGCGCTCATCGGGTGTAAGCATCCTGCTGAACACAATAAGCTCAGGGGCATATCCCCGGATGGAAGCATTACCGAAGAGCGAGGTCGGGAAATCCGTACCGAAACTGCCAGAGGTGGAAGGGGTTCCGATGAATAATGTGGTGTTGGAGTTGTCTCCCCACAATGTTGTTGAAGGATTGCTTACCTTGAAGTAGGACACAACTCGCAGAGCGCTTTCCTTAAAACCGTTCTCGGACAAAGAATCACTTGATTGATAAAGCAGGTCTTCACCAGATGCTGAACCATAGTCCAGTGGTTCAACACCTCTACCCCTTACGGCTTTGTCCTTGCTCAGAATGGCTCCGTCGCCCTTGCGGCCGTCAAGAGCATAGACAACCATATCCTTGCCGATGGTTGCCAGTTCCGGTGCAAAGACACCGATGACGGTAGCCTGTGAGAGGTCGCCGTGCTTGAGTTTGGCACTCAGACTACGAAATCCGTCTGCGAGCCAGAGACTCGGATTGAAGTTGAAGTAATGGACTGAACTGTTCGGAAGAGTAAGTTCAGACTTGACGCCACGGCTGTCCAATAGCATCAGCCGTATGGAATCCCCAGAGAAATCCTGCCAACGGTAATAACCTTGCAGGTCTGAGTTCAATGGCGCAGTCTTGAACCACAGTTCGCTTCCGCTGACTCCTCCGGGCGTTTGTGCGAAACTGCCGAGAGCGAAGCCTAACAGTAACAAAGAAGTAAACTTTCTCATGCGCTGTCAATTTGGAGTGTTTGAAAAATATAAAAACGTATGCCTCTGCCGCGCAGGGAGAGACCAGTGAGAGAGAGAACGGACTGTTACTACGGAGAAGAATTGTGATATAGGCTTGCTCCGTAAGGTCCTATTGTCACGTGGCAGGCCAATAGGCTTTACCACCAAAATAATGCTGCAAATATACAAAAATAATCTTAATAAACAGATATAATCTTTAAGAAATTTGCTGGTTTGGTGTTTTTTTCTTATGATTTCGGTCGATTTTGCAGAAATCTTTTACATCTGTTGTATATACTGGAGTTAGTTTGGCAAAAATACACAAATGGTCACGGCTTCAGTTTCTTATGTTAGAATGTGAATCATGGTTTGAAACTGTACACACTCGGAGTACAAATGAAAACAATATATGCTTGTGTCGGAAAGGTATATATGAGCTGATGGTAGAGTCGTCATCAACAACAATGGCCCTGATTTGATAAACTCAGCAGGAATACTTGCTATTCATTTATGATGGGGTTATGTTTACAAATTTGAGATTTCATGTAAAAAACAGGGGTATCTTATTATGATAAAAACATCAAGATACCCCTATATATAATTAGGTGTCATAACCGACAGACGGAGCGTGCTTGTTTTCCAACTATGCTTTGTTCTGTTTCTATATTCTTTGTTTCGTGTTTTTCAGCAGTACCTTGCTCCTGTGGTGGTGCCAATTCTAACTGTATTTTCCTGTCCAACGCCGCCAGTTCCGCTTTCAGAACTTTCAGTTCTTCCTCTTTCTTCCAAGTCTTGCCAGCTATCTCTTCCAGTTGCGGTATTTCCTTTTCCAAAGCCTTGCATCTTGAATCATACTGCTCAATGTAGCTTGGTATCTTCTGTAAGGCATTCAGAAAGTTGTTTGCCGCTGCTATCGGGTCCGACTTGGCAATGTGACCGTAGTTGTACTGGTACTTGTAATTGCCCTCGACAAAAAAGCGGTTGTCAACAAATGGAAGACCATTCTCGAAACTTGTCTCACTGACAATCTTGACAGGGAATCCGTAGATTTCTCCAATCCGCTTGTATTGACCGCCAGTTGTCTCTTTCTCCGCCAACATTTGCAGATGCTTTCCTATAACCTCTAAGTTCGTGGACTCCACACCATCAAGAGTGATGAGGTTGAGGATGTTGCCGTCCTTGTCTTTCTTGGCTTTGCCCATAAACTTGCCGTAGTCCTCGGTCATTCCCTTGAGAGAGGCTTTGTTGTTGCCCAGCTCTGACGTCTTTGACTGCAATTTTGTTTCTGAGTCACGCTTACCCTTGTTAAACGATTTGCGCTCACCCTCCAGAGAAGCAACCTTCTTCTCCAACTTCGCCTTGTCAAGCAAGTCGGTATTTCCGGAGAGAATAGCCATATACTCTGAAAAATTCATGCCCGATTTCTCGTCCATCGCTCCCTCGTCAATGGTTCTCGCTCCCAAGGCTCCGCTTTTCAACTGCGAGATAAAAGTCTGCTTGCAGTGCAGGAGGTTGAACTTGTACGAGTCAAGCGACTTTTCCACCGCATAGATGATGACATCCACCTTGTTGTCGGCATACAGCTTGGCAATCTCGTTGCCGGCACGCACACCTCGACCGTCGCGCTGTGCCAAGTCTGACGGTCGATCGGGTAGGTCAAGGGCATTGCTGCCCTCTTCCCCCCTAAGAACCGTACATGAGAGTTTCCCCTCATACGGCTCAAGCTTTTCTAAGCCTCTGTTTGTATGCAGAGACCGGCTCAAACTACTTCTTGTTTCCATTTGATTTGCGGGATAATTTAAAACATTCATCATGAACCAACAGATTGCATTTCTTTCCGTTTTGAACGGTTGGCATGACATTCCATGCCTTGTGCGTATCAATAGGCTCACCGCATATAGGACATTTGCGTCCTTGCTTTTCCCATAGGTACAGCAGTGACTTGCGTCCTTTTAGCGTAACAAGCATTTTCGACTTCTTTCTTTTATAGAAGTACAGACGACAGTCTGCATCAAACGGGTTCATGTCTCCTTTAATCTGCGTGTATTGCAGGAATGGAAACGATGAAGTCAGAGACAATAATGTCAATTGGTCTTCCTTTCCGTTTGGTTTCTTGAATTTTGAAGCGAAAGTCCATTTGTTCCCTCGAATGTCATGCCAATATCGGTCTTTTATCCACCGTTTCCCTTTCTTGGAATGACGGCGTTTTGCCCATTGCCATAGTGAGAGGAATATCTGATGGTCGATTCTGTGAAATGAATCACGTGTCGCTCCATGCTGATAATAACCTCCCCATCCTCGGATTTTAGAGTTCAACATTCTGATTAACGACTCCTGTCTGCAACCCTTGTTCTCCTTAATTACCTTACGGATATTCTCCATAAAGCGTTTCTCGGATTTCTTTGTAGGCTTGGTCAATATGTCCTTGCCGTATTTGCGGATATTAAAGCCAAGAAAATCAAAACCGTCATGCACGTTGGTTATCACCGTCTTTTCCTCTGATAAGGTCAGACCTCTTTCAGACATAAATTCAGCAACCAATGGCTTGATTTCATTTTCAAGAGTTTCCTTGTTCTCGCAAGTGATGATAAAATCATCCGCATAACGTACAAGGTTCACCATTGGTGAATACAACTTACCATTAACATGATGGCGCTTATATCTATCTGCAAGAGCTTTCTGCAATCCGTCCAAAGTCATATTGGCAAGTGTCGGAGAAATTATACCACCTTGCGGTGTTCCTTCCTCGGTCGGGAACATTTGCTTGTTGAAAACATAGCCACATTTCAACCATTTTCGGAGTATTGCCTTATCCATTGGGATATTGGCAAGTAACCACTCATGGCTGATATGGTCAAAAAACCCTTTTATGTCACCCTCCAAAATCCATTCGGGAGAATATCCCTTTCGGAGAATGTTATGACATTGCTGTACTGCATCCATACAGCAGCGTTCCTTGCGGAAACCGTATGAACGAGTATCAGCTGTAGTTTCTGATACAGGCTCCAATGCCATAAGATAGAGTGCTTGCATGGCTCTGTCTTTCATTGTCGGTATTCCCAACGGTCGCAGTTTGCCGTTGCTCTTCTTGATATGAACTCTTCTCAGCGGCATTGGCTGGTAGCCTCTGCGTTTGAGTTGGGTTATTGCTTGCGTTTTAGCTTTAGGGGTATCCCATATTTCTTTGTCAACCCCAGGAGTACAACCACCCCCGTTAGAAGTAACCCTCTTTACGGCTAAGGCTTTTGCGTAAAAAGAGTGGGTAAGCGTCCATTGCAAGGCTTTCACCTTGTTATGTCTGCCTTCCTTCTGAGCCTTTACAATACGAGCTTGAAGCTTCTTAACAGCTTGCTCCGCCTTAGTCCAGTCTATTCTGTCCCAATTTGATTGCAGGTTGTCAGTCGGCGCACACGATTGGTCGAGGAGATTTTCTTTGATTTTATCGTTCATTTGCATTCCTACTTTAAAAAGTTCTAAAAGTTTATTGTAAAGAATTACCATTTGGCTAATGTTGGGTATTTGCCTCCCAAACATTACCACAGAAGTCTGCCCACTTTCGTGGTAGGTTGATGTTGTCCCTTGTCAACTCGTGATAAGTGGCTCAAACCCTATCCGTCCCATTACAGAACGGCATTCGCTTTCTCTGTTATCTTATACCTGCACATCATTCAGCATCCATTACTTTCAGCTTACCTGTCTTTTGTCTGACAGGAGATGTACAGGCTTACCATGTTCCACATAGATAACTAACGGATAGGTTAGGTTCTGTCTCATCCTCCGACGGTCTTTACATCCGTGTAATCCTACCATGGAGAGGATTATCTGACCGCATCCCATTTTGGGTAGAGTGTATCAGTATCTTGCACTCTTTTACGACATTACGAAGTTTACTAACAGTTCGCTTACGCTAACCATACTATCCAGCCTCGCCACTCTACGGTATGATACTAACCATACTTGACTTCCCCTCACGGTTCTGTCTTGTCTTGCGAAAGTGTACTTTGTCCCGACCGCTTAATACAACATTAAGGTGCATCGGTCGGTAGGCTACCGCTGACGGAACAGCGGGTTAAAACTGATACTTAAAGTATCATTCCAACAATTATCTATGCGACTTCATGTCGCACCCACGGTGTGTCCAAATGATGAATAGCAACACACCTTTTTTGTGCATTTACGCCTGTACCTAACATGGATGTGGAGCCGAACAATACTCGTACCGAACCCTCGTTCATGGCTGCTATCACCGCCTTTCTTGCCCTCTCGTTCTTGCACTCCTGAATGAAGCGGATTTCAGATGAAGGTATTCCATAATCCTCTATCAGCTTACGCTTGATTTCAGAATACACGTTGAATTCCCCAGGTCTGTATGTGCCAAGATCTGAGAATACGAACTGCGTACCCTTGTGATTGTCATAGCGTTTGTAATAGTCGGCTATCATCTTGGCACAATGGCTCGCCTTGTTGTCGGGATGGTCCTCACAAGTCGGGTCTATCATGCGCATGTCGAGTGCCATCTTTCGGGCATAGTCTGTGGCAATGAGCATCTTTGCCTTCTCTTCCGTTTCCGACAGAGGCAGTCTGCCGAGGATGGTGGCATCACCCGTCTTGGCAAACTCCATCAGCTTTTGGATGAAGTCCTCCTGCTCGGGTGTCGGTGGTATGTTATGAAGGATCTCGTTCTTCTGTGGTCTGTCCACGCCTACTGCCTCCGCCGTGCGATAGTCGGTTATCTCGTTGTAGAAAGCAGCAAGCTCCGGTACCTTGATGAAGTATCTGAAACGTTCCTTCTGTACGATGTTGTTGGTGACGTTAAACTCGAAGTCGGTAGTTTTCTTGGCGAAGATTGCCGCCCACGCATCGAAACAGCGGATGTCCTGACGCTCCAGTTCCTTGGGGCGCAGGTACTTGAAGAGCAGATACAACTCTGTCAGTGAGTTACTGATAGTTGTTCCCGACAGGAATGTCGCTCCCAGATCTCTGCCTGTCCGCTCCTGTATGGTTCGGATAGCAAAGAGCATGTTGAGCGCCTTCTGGCTTCCCTCGCTGTTGCCGAGTCCTGCCACACGGTCGTGACGGGTGTTGAACATAAGGTTCTTGAACTGGTGGCTCTCGTCCACAAACAAGTGGTCGATGCCCATCATGCGGAAATCCACCACATCATCGGTGCGCTGCTCGATGCTGTAGGCTATCTTCTGCAACTTCACCTCCAGATTCTGCTTCCGCTTTTCCAAGCCTTTGAGCATTCCCCTCGACACGTCTTTGCCCTGCGTGCGTATCACCTCCAAGTTTTCCTCCACGGTATCAAGCTCCGCCTGCAATATCTGCCGCTGGAGTTCTGGCGATTGCGGTATCTTCCCGAACTGGTCATGCGACATAATTACACAGTCATAGTCGTTGTTCTTGATGTTGTTGAAGAAACTGACACGGTTCTTGGTGGAAAAGTCCTTCTCCGAGGCATAGAGTATCCTCGCATGGGGATAAGCTGTCTGATAGGTGGCAGCTATCTCCGCGACATTGGCTTTCAGCCCGATAATCATCGGCTTGTGAGCCATACCGAGGCGTTTCATCTCATGCGCAGCCATGCACATTATGAGGGTTTTGCCAGTTCCCACCTCGTGGTCACATATCCCGCCACCGTTCTGCAAAAGCATCCAAACACAGTCCTTCTGACTTGGATACACACTCTTGATGCCATACTTTCCGCCAAGGGCTTTCAAGTCCAAGCCGGGGAAGGTCTGGTGAGAACCGTCATACTTCGGACGCACGAAGCAGTTGAACTTCCGGTTGTACATCGTGGTCAAGCGTTCCTTAAAGGAGTCAGACTGCTCCTCCAGCCATTCAGAGAACCCGTTGCGGATTTCGTCAATCTTGGCATTGGCAAGCTGTATGCCCTCGCTGTCACGCACCTTGATGTCGTTGCCGTGTTCATCCTCACCGATGCTCTTCATCATGTCGGGACAAGTGTTGTGCAGGGCATGTTTCAGAAGACTCATGCCGTCATAGTGGCGGTAATATCCCTTCACCATATACTCATCCGTGATGGCCATGGTCTTCATACTGCATTTTGCCGAATACTCGTCCATGCTGTCGGAATAGACGATGCTGACCTGTGTATTGAAGAGGTGGCTCATGTAAGCGGAATACACACCTGTAGGTATCCAACGCTCACCGAAGTTGAAGTCCAGGTCCTCAAAGACTATCGGTTCGGGAATGCTTGCCTTCAAGGCTTCCAACGACTCCCTCACGATTGCATGGTCTGGATTTTCCTTCAGCCATTCTTCTATACGCTCCGCTTTCTCTATGACATTGCCAGCAATGAAGCGGTCGGCTATCTCGTAGCCGTCTATGAGCGGATTGTAATAGATGCGCCCTTTAAGCGCTTCCGTCAGTTCCTGTTCCGGCATATCCGATAATTCAGTCATATACGGCAAGTCGATACGGCCGAACTTGTTGAGCGAGGCGGTGAGCGCTTCCTCTGGAGAATCGACATGACTGACCTCGTCAAGCGAAAAAGAGACCGGGTGGTCGAAGATGTCTGACTTTATGAATTGTCCGTTTTCTACCCGTTCCAACGACAGCATGTCGCGCCCTGAGGCATCCATGAGGATGAACTTCACGTTCTGCTTGGCATTGAGGTTGCCGAAGCGGATGAAGAAAGCGTCATAATAGACATTCAGACTCTCACGCATCTGCTTGTTTTCCGTCTGTTCTTCCGCTTCATAGGTGTAAAGTTTCTGATAGGCATCACGGAGGGCGATATACAAGACCGCCTTTTCTTTCTGCTCCATATTCAGATCCAACGGCATGAAGGTAGCACCATACTTGGTAAGGTCTTTCAATACACCGATGTTTCCGGCAGAGTCGAGCACCATAGAACCCTCACGATGAAAACTTTCCAGTTTCTCATCAAACGGACGGGGCTTCATAACATCCTCTTTCTTCCTTGACTGCTCTTCCCGCTTTCTTTCTTGCCCTTTTTGTTGTTCCCGCTCATGATTTGTTTCTTTCAATGTGTTCTGAGTCTTGGAATCTTCTTTTGCCTCATTCCCTTTCGACTGTCCATGCCCGATTTGAACTTTGAGAACTTCTATCGGTTCCATCGGAGGTTTGAACTTTGGATTAAGCGTATCTTCAACGCCCAGAGCCTTGAGTTGTTCCTGACGGTGCAGTTCCGCCTTTTGGCGCAGCAGCACCCTGTCTTCGGGAGCCATGGTCATCATCATCTCGTAAAAGCCGTTGATTGGCGGATTCTCTTCCCAAGAGATGCTTGCGTATGGCTCATCCCCAGGCAGGATTGGTTTTGTCTCCTGTGCTGTTTCCTGCTCTTTTGCATCTGTCAACGAAGGCTTTTCTTCTTTTTCCACAGGCTTTGTCACAACTTCAAAAGTCGGATTGACGCTTTTTACCAACGGACTTGCTTTCTTCCTTGACACTTTCTTGGCGGCAGCACCCACTGTTACCTCTGCTTTCTTCTTCGTAGAATGGACAGCCTGACGGTTTTCTTCTTCCATTCCCCAAAGGTCAAACAGAGTCATTTGGACTGGTGGCTGCTGATGATTGGACTTTTGGGATAGCTCAGCATCATCAGTAGGCTTTTCCTGCTTTTGCAAGGATACTACCGTATCGTTCTGCTTTTCCTCAATGGAAGGCTTTATCTTCTCTGTTTTTTCTATCTTTTCTGTTTCTTCAACCTCCTTAACTTCCTCAGCCTTTGTTTCCTCTATCCCCAAGTATCGGTTCAAATTGAGGTTCCTCTTAAAGTCTTCATGGAGCATCTTTCGCAAATCCTCTGCAATGCCTTCCACGCCATCCTCATGCGTGTATATCATTGCAGGTTTGCCGAATGGGTCGGTATCCAACTTTGCCGTTGTATGGATAATGCGTTCCGGATGCTCCAGAAAGTAGTTGTTTGTCGGAATGCGGTTCTCGTCATTATAGACAGTGTCAAGCAGGTTGTAGTCTCCTCGCAGCGACTCCTTTTGGCTGTTTTTCTGGAGGATGATGAGGTCACTGCCCACTTCCGTATTGGCATTTTCCGTGAACAGGTTGTTGGGAAGACGAATCGCTGACACGAGATCAGCATGATAGAGCATCATAAAACGCGCGGCACTGTTGTTTTTGGCATTCAATACGCCTTGTGAGGTGATGAAGGCAACCAACCCGCCGTCCCTTACCGTATCAAGAGCCTTGACAAAGAAGTAGTTGTGTATGCGTCTGGTGACAAGTGCCCTCATGCCTTTCATGGCTGTATAGGACGGATCAAACACGGCAACATCGCCAAAGGGAATATTTGAGATGGCGAGGTCGAAGTAGTCATTGAAAGGCTTTTCTATCTTCTCGAATCCCTCTATGCGCACTTTCTGCTCCGGGTGCAGATGGCGGAGTATCTTTCCCGTAAGCAGGTCTTTTTCAAAAGCCATAATGTCTGCCTTGGGATTGTTATCCAAGACGGAATCGACAAAGGCACCGATGCCTGCCGAGGGTTCAAGCACCTTTTCGGGGATGATCTGATGCTCTTTCAACACATCCGTCAGAGCCTCCGTAACGGCTGACGGCGTGTAGAATGCCGTAAGGACGGACTGTTTCAGACTGTCCATCAACTGTTTGTACTCGCTTTCGTTCTTGCTGTTTTCACGGATAAGTCTATGCAGCTCCACTGTTGGAGCAAACAACTCAAGGTCTGACTTTGCCCAATGGACGGCATCCGCCAGTTCCCTGGCAGGGTTCAGGATGCACTTCAATCCACCGAATCCGCAGTAACGCTCCAGAAGGAGACGCTCACGGGCGGTCGGTGTGCGCTGCTCCCTGTCAAGGATGAATGCCGTCTCTATCGCCTTGATGTTGTCGTTCAGACGTTGTTTTCTATTGTACGCCATTTGACTCTATGAAAAGAGCTACGGCTCCAGTCAACTCAGTGTAGAGCTGGTCGTAGTCCGGTGACTGGGCAAAATCGTCATCGGTGAGGTCGTAAATGGAATACACGTTATCAACCAAAGGCAGGAGGTTCTTGACAAACGCTTCCTGGTCTTCTACTGCTACCTCCAGTGGAAACTCACTGTCAACAACATCATACAGGATGCTGTACTTGGAAAAGCGGAGACCTTTCAGCAATGCTGCCATGGCAAGTTCTTGTGCCGCATCGGCAAAGAGGGCATCACGCCGTGCCTGCTCATATACTTCTGCGGCATGGTCTGCACGTTCGCGGATAAAGTCCGCATCGCTGGCTTGTGGAAAACGGTTTTCTCTGAGGTGGTTCAGGAGGTACAGTCCGTAATAGGACAGCTCTGTCTGTGCCTGTTTCTTTCTGTTCATTTGTTTGTTGAATGGATTAAGTGGTGAATAATAAACCGTGGATGGCGGTTGATGTTAGTTGAAAGCAAGAAAAGGCACTCGGTATCCCTCCGAGTGCCGCCACTTAATCCACAGTAAATAAAAGCATCCTGAATCAAGACACCATTTATGAACCATGTTTCGGTGGCAAAGGTACAAACTATTTCTTGTATCTCTTCACATTTCCTCGCTTTTCTGCTGTTTTGCGCTCTGCAAAGACGAATTTCGTGTTGAAATTCTCGTCAAAGGCAATGGCTGCGGAGAAAGGTTTGCCTTGCTTGCTGGTGAAACCATTGAGCGTTCTGGTCTTGCCCTTGGTGAGCAAGTCGGTGATGTCGGCATCAGTGAGCAACTTTCCTGCTACCTGCTTGAACACTGGCATACCGCACTCCTTGTTGCTGCATCTTACTACCTTTCCGAAGAACTGCATGGTACCTTGCTTGCATTTAGGACACTGGCAGCCGGAATCCTTGTGGCTGAAAAGTCTGTCACAACCTAACAGCTCCGCAGTGATTTCACGGGTATAGCCTTCGATACTATGTGTGAACCCGTCTGCACTTGCTTCACCTCGTTCAATCTTGGCAAGTTCCGCCTCCCATTTGCCCGTCATCTCCACATTGGCAATCGCCATGTTCTTCACCACGGAATGCAGGGCGAGTCCTTTTTCCGTCGGCACAAGCTTCTTCTGCTGGCGCACCATATACTCTCGTTTGAGCAGGGTTTCGATGATGGCGGCACGTGTGGCAGGTGTGCCAATACCGCTGTCCTTCATTGCCTGGCGCATCGTATCATCTTCTATCTCTTTGCCTGCGGTCTCCATTGCTGCAAGCAATGTGGATTCCGTATGCAATGGCTTGGGTTTGGTCTTGCCCTCCGCGATGGTGCAGCCAGAAAGAGTGATATGCTGTCCTTCTTGCCAGTTGGGAATGGCTTGATCCTTGACCTCATTGTCTGTTGCATCTGCATCCTTGTCCTGCCTGTTGTTCTTTTCCTTGAGCGACAACGCTCGCCAGCCAGTCTGTCGGATGATGGAGCCACTGATGCCAAACTCAGCTTCATGATCCACTTGCGCCGATACTGATGTGATGTCCTTGATGCAGTCTGCCGAGAACGCTTCAATCATCCGGCACAATATCATGTCATAAACGATCTTCTCGTCCTTGAAAAGACCAATGGCTGCATTTTCTGTGATGAGCAGGGCATGGTGGTCGGTCACCTTGGCGGCATTCACGCTGTTCTTGCTGTAGTCCTCACTGCCAGGCAAGAGTTTCACTTTTTCTCCATATTCCGAATGATTCTCCAGATTCTTGAAGAGTTTGGGAAGGGTGGCAAATACATCATCCGAGATATAGCGGCTTGATGTTCTTGGATAGGTGATGAACTTTGCCTCGTAGAGCTTCTGGGCGATGGAGAGTGTATGCTCTGCCGTGAAGCCATGCTGGGAGTTGGCTTCTTTCTGCAAGGTGGTGAGGTCGTAAAGGAGCGGTGCCTTCTCCACCTTTCGCTTGGTTACTACCTTTGTGATGATGGCAGAACCGGTATCTTTCACCTTATTATATATAACGGTTGCGGTAGCTTTGTCTGTCCAGCGGTTGACTGATGTGAACTTCAGTATATTGCCACTGTCTGCATCAACCACACCGAAGTGTACCTGCCAGAACGGTTTCGACTCGAAACGCTTGTGTTCCCAATAGCGTTCGCACACCATGCCAAGGGTCGGGGTCTGCACACGACCTACGGAATAGGTGCCACGTCCTGCGGCTATAGTAAGGGCTTGTGTGCCGTTGATGCCGACGAGCCAGTCTGCCTCACTTCGTGCCTTGGCTGCATGATAGAGATTGTCATACTCCCTGCCGTCCCTGAGGTTCAGAAGTCCCTCACGGATGGCGGTATCTGTAAGCGAACTGATCCAGAGACGGTCGAAAGGTTTCCTGCAACCGAGATACGCATAGAGGTATCGGAAAATCAACTCTCCCTCACGTCCGGCATCGGTTGCTACGATAATGCGCTCACTGCTGTCAAACAGCTTGCCGATAATTTTAATCTGGGCAAGCACACCTGCATCTGGTTTGTAGCCGTTCTCTGTCTTGACTTGTCGGGGAACAAGAACGAACGGGTCGGGAATCACAGGCAGATTCTCTGCATGGAATCCCTTCATGCCGTAGGTTTCCGGCATGGCTGGCTGCACTAAATGTCCGAATGCCCATGTCACAAAATAGCCATTGCCCTGCATATAGCCTTCCTCACGCTTGTCAGCTCCCACAATGTGGGCGATTTCCTTGGCTACACTTGGTTTCTCTGCGATGATTGTCTTCATTGTCTGTTGTTTTTGTGACATCCGCAACCGTGGAACAGACGGTCGCAGATGTCGGTTGTTATGATGGATGATTAACTCTGTGGATCAAGTGGCGGCAACTACATCTTCACGCTTCTTGCCTTTCTCTTTGGCTTCTGTTCCTCGGCGTTCTGTTCCTTCTGCTGCTTTTCGTTCTTTGGCGCAGACTGTCCCGGACTCAGCGGCTCCTTGGTGTGCTTGGTCGCCTCATGGGTCTTGCCCTGCTCGTTGACGGCGACTTGTACCTTGTTCTCGTTGGTCGGAATCTGTTCCTTTGCCTGTTTGAGGTCTGGATTGTTGCGGTAGGAACGTGGCTGCATCTTGTCGAAGTCGAACTTTACGTAGGCGGTATAGGTACCGCTGCCGTTCTTGTTGGGCACTTCCTTGATCTCGATGGTCTTGCCTGCCACATAGTCGTCCTTCTGCTGCTCGGTCAGTTCCTTCTTGAAATAGGTGTTGAGTCGGCGGATGGTCCCGTCCTCATTGAGCCAGTGGTTGGGATCTTGCTGCTTCTTCTGACCGCCCGCATCACCTTCTGCCTTCTGCTCCTGCTTGTCAGCGGTCTGCTTCTTGTCTCCATTCTGTTTCTGACCTTGCGCCTGTCTTGTGCTGCCAGGCACGAACTCCACGCCACGCTGTTCCACATTCACCTGCAGCAGCGGTGTGAACTTGCGCCCGTTGGCAAGCTCAATCTCCTTGCGAAGCGGAATACCTGAGTAGAGCACTCTCTTGTCGTCCTTGGTAATAGGTGTCTTGCCGATGGTATCGGGTATGCGCACCTTGTTGGTAGGGATGTCAACAATCTCATTGGTGAGACGATCGATACTGATGAAATGAGGACGCAGCTCACCTGTATTCTTGTCGGGGAAATCCACTACCTTTCCGAGGTTACCGTTCTGCAACAGGTTCTTCTTGTCCTCTGGAGTGAAGGTATAGCCTTTGTAAGCGACATCGAGTTTTGGCTCGTTGCGCACGAAATGCGGCACGAGTTGCAACTGGTCGTTATCGTCCTTACGGAATGACAGACGGGCCTGTATCTCTATCTGTTCACCGCCGAAGGTCGGCTTCACAATCACAAGCCCCGTCTTGCCGTAGTTGAGCAGGGCTTTCATATCCTTCTCATTCATACTGTTGAAGTCTATGCCATATTTGGCACCAAGTTCCTGCAGGTTCACATCGCTACCACTAATGAGGTTCTGCTTTACACCCGGAGCGGTCTGTGCCTGCTGTTCGGTTGCGGTCTGTTCTGGTTTCTGTTCCATGTCGTTCTCTTTTTCGTTGGTTTGTTCAGATGATACATTCTCTTTTTCTGTGTTAGCTTGCGTCTTGGACGCATCGTCCGATGATGCGGTTTCTTTCGCCTGACCTTCCGATTGCTTTGCCTCTTTCTCATAATTGGAGGTGTCAACCTTGTGGGCGGAAAGAATCTCCTTGTTAGCCTCCGGATCTTTCAGCAACTCCTTCATCACGCCAAGCAGGTTTTCCACCTGGTCTGCCGCTATGCGGTAGAATCCGAATCGGCTTGGCTCCTTGCACTGGCGGAAGAAGTTTCTAAAGAAACTGTCCATCATGTCACTGTTGCGGTCAAAACGCAGGAAGTCGGACGTGTTCTCCGCCTTGGCGGGTGCTCGCTTCGGTGTGCCGTCTCTGCTGAGTCCGGCGACGACGCTGATCTCGCCCGTCTTCTCGTCACGGACTACCAGCACGTCCTGTTCATCACTCTTTTTCTTTTGTACCATAATTGTAAATTTTTAATGGTGAATACTGTTGTTATTTGAATTTCTGATGAATGCGAGTCAAGTAATGCTCCACATTCTCTTTCTTGAATTCTTTTACATTATTCTCTACAAACTGCATCACATCCTCTTCCGTGTAGTATGTTTTCTGCCCCAAACGTTTGTAGGGAAGCACTCCCAGACTACGATAGCGTTGAAGGGAACGAGGGGAGATTTGAAATAAGAGGCAGAGATCTTGGTTGTCGAGCAATTTTTCATTGATGGCAGAACTTCCTTTTTGCTCCGTCTCTCGTTCGTGTCTCAATATCAGCATGTCGTAGATGCCGTCTATCTTTTTGTGTAGGTCATGGAGATATAACTCCAGTTTTCTCAATGTTCCATCTTCCATGCTCATGTTTCCTTTGCTATTGTTCGTTCCTCAATCAATTTCTGTACAGCGTTGATGCTGTATCTGCATTGTCCGCGCACCATGAAGTACTCGATACTGTTGGTAGAGCGCAAGCGCTGCAGGGTTCGCTTGCTTATCCCAAGTATTCTTGCAGCATCACTGCTTGTCAACACAAGTTCCATGCTTCTTCTTTTGGTATTTTCTCTCGCATTGGAATATATGAGAGCTACCAACTTTGCCACGTCGGCAATCTGTTCTGTCAGCATCTTAAAGGCTGAACTTTCCATTGTTATTACTTCCATTTTGATTCCGTTTTAAATGTTACAAACTTTGCTGTTTTGATTTCTCGGCGGCAAAATTAATCATTTGCGAAATACCCGTTTAACAACTCATTAATGACCCACGTATAATTTTCTTGATTTTTCTTGCCAAGCGGTCGGCAAACCCCAGAAAAGCACTGCCACAGTTATTCATTTTCATTGTTTTTCTACATACACACATTAACTTTGCATCCGAATTTGTTGAACCAATAAAACAGAGAATATGGAAGTAGTAACAATGGAAAAGAAGGCATTCGACTTGATGATGGCAAGATACGATGCCTTGGTAAAGAAAGTTGAGTTGCTGAAGCATAAGGCTAACGGCAAGCGTCTGAACAAATGGCTTACAGGTCATGAGGTCTGCCAGCAACTTCGCATCAGCCAGCGCACCTTACAAAAACTTCGTGACCGCCGTTTCTTGGGGCATACCCAGATAGGTCGCCAATTCTATTACTGCCCCGAAGAGGTCAAAGCCATCGTTCCGCTTATCGCCAGAATCAAATCGGTATAGCATAAGACCAAACTCGCCCAAGGCAAAGCCAAAAACTTTACCATGGGCGAGCCAACACATTTTATATTCACCACTTAATCCAAATTGTAAACAATGAACATGAACCAACTTCTTACGCATGAGAGCAAGTCGATAGACACCGCCATGCAATCCTTGAAGAAAGCCAACAACTGGCTATCCTCATTCATCGAGTCCTACAGCCCACCTTTGGACGGGGAGCGATACCTCACCGACAAGGAACTCTCCGAGTTCCTGAAGCTTAGTCGCCGCACCTTGCAGGAATATCGCAAACAAGGCATCTTGCCCTACATTATATTATGTGGCAAAACCCTCTATCCGGAATCCGAGATACAAGCACTTCTCACTGGTAATTACCGCAAGCCGATAATCGACGGCACTGTTTCACAAGGGGAGGGTACTGCTTCATAATAGCGAAACAAAAATAGCGTACAGGGTACAACGACAAAAATCGTTCCCCCTGTACGCTATTATATTGTAAAGGTGTAGGAATCTTATTAAAAGATGAGAGATTCTAACTTGTACCTCTTGGCATCGTTCCGTTCATCACAATAATCATCGGATACTCGTGTTTTACTTG
>ERZ779799.81-NODE-81-length-37536-cov-11.806942_pt1 | contig 37536 bp, 30 predicted proteins | sample MGYA00511253_ERZ779799 | MGnify/ENA primary metagenome ERZ779799 (study PRJEB29588, sample SAMEA2159541) | human gut metagenome | biome: human gut; feature: human-associated habitat; material: faeces | place: Denmark | collected 2008/2010 ...
AATATACGTTTTTTCTCTGACATGACGCTCTATGAAGCGCGGATAATGATATTTTCCCCCTGTTCTTTTGGAAACTTTATTCTTAATGGCTATCTTTGTATCTATTATATGTGATGACGCTATGATAAGGAAAAGGCTATGGGCCGATTTGGTCGCGCTGTGTATCTCTGTGGCCTCATGGGGACAGGCTGTAGATAGTTGTTACTACTCGGACGGCAGGGCCATGGTGCCCGTCGAGGAGGGGGTAGAGGCGCAGGGGTTCTTCACCGAGCATGCTCCCGACGGACTGTTGCGGGAGGAGTGTGACAAGGTGTATGATCCCAGCTCGCCCTGCAACAAGGATATGGGCGACCATCACTTCAAGGGCTTCCTCGAACTGTACAACCTGGTGCCTGTCAAGCGCACCAGCTACCTCTTCAGCAACTATTCGGGTGCCGACGACGAGGGGAGCATGGAGCGACGCTTTCGCATGACCATTCCCTATTTCCAGAAAAACCACATCGTGCCCCTTGAGCCGCGGGAAGAGACCGTGGTGAAGGACGTGAAAAACTACGCCACATTCTTTGCCGTGGGCAAGAATCGCGTGGGCTACAAGACCGTCGTCTCGTTCGACGACCGATACATGATAGCCATACTGGGCTTCGTGCGCTTCGACGGCCTGTGGTTTCTCACGGAGTCGCACGTCGGCTTCTTAGACTACCCAGAGTGAAAATGTCAACTCTTCGTTCGCTGATGATCATGTCGAGGGTTGTAGAAAGCCACTTGGTGCACCTGTGTTTTTCCTTCAATAGCACCATGTTTAGTGGTTGTTGCAAAAAATGCAACAACCACGTTTGTGTCAAGTTCGCCATCCTCTCGTCCCTTTGTCCGTGAAAAACACTTGGCGTTGTTGTTGTCCGCATACCTCTTGCGGCTCGTCATGATCCCACTCATGTTTTCCACCGACCAGTTCACCAGCTGGTTGAGCAGCGGCATGAGGGATTCTCCACGCTCTGTGAGGGCGTATTCCACGCGGGGCGGTATCTCTGAGTAAGCCGTGCGGCTCACCAAGCCATCAGCCTCCAGCTCCTTGAGGGTTGAGGCCAGCATCTTCTGCGACACGTCAGGGATGGCTTGGCACAGATCTTTGAATCGCATCTGCCTATGGCTGTCTTGCAGCGCAAGCAGGATGAGCAGTGACCAGCGGTCGCCGATGCGCGCGAGCACATTGCGGATGGGACACTGCGGAAAGACGGGGTCGGTAACTTGTTTTTTGATCATATATGATAATAACGCAAATGCCATCCTCTTATTGTCAAGAGGATGGCTGATGGATAAAATCCGTGTCGTGGAGCGTATGGACGACACGATCCGATTACCACTCCACCTGGTCCTGCAGGATCACGCCGTCTGTGGCGTCCTCGGCAGAGAAGGTGGCGCCACGATACTGCACGCAGAGCACAACCAGCGGTTCGCTGCCATTGTTGTGGATGGTGCGCTTGCCGGCAGGAGCTACACGCACGACGCTTCCCTCCTGGAGGGGGATGTTGACGCCGTCAACCTGGTATTCTCCTTTGCCGCTGAGCACGAAGTAGAGCTCCTCGTGGTTCTTGTGGGTGTGGTAGAAGCCTCCCTCTTGTCCAGGCTGATAGATCTGGAAAGAGAAATCTCCACCTGTGGCTCCCACGGCCTGGCCGCCAAAGACCTTGCCGGGAATCTTGATGTCGCCCAACTGGAGCACGTACCCTCCCAGATCATTCAACTTGCCGAAATCACAGGCAGTGAAATTCTTGCCTTCTGCAATCTTCTTCATCTCTTTCATCTTTTCTGTTGTTTAAATGTGAGTTACTTTCTTTTTGTTTGTGGTTGCAAAATTAGGCAGAAATCTCCATTCCTCCAAGAACGCACCGCTGCGTAAGTCACTTACGCACGCGTTAGTAATATTGAAAATCAGCGGCTTTCCAAAAGTAAGTTTATGGTCATTTAACAGTTTTGGCTGGATCACTTCTTGCGTAAATCTGCACTTGCTTGTTGAATTCACGTCTTCAGATAGTTGACGATTTACCCTAAGATACTTTTTGGCTTACCGTGTTCTGTACAAATAACTTCGACCGACTTAGACCCCATCTATCCACCAGTGGACCAACGTCCGTGTAATCCTTACAGCAACATGACCAACCTTCACGGAATAAGAGGTTCATTAGTCTCAAAGTACAATTACTTGTACGGCCTCACGTCGCAATACGGATGCAAAGATACGACTTTTGTTTGGATTATCATAAAGTGATTATCATAAAATGATAATGAGATCGGGAGGTGACAACTTTCTGCTTTAACCCAAGTTTGATCCCTCACTAAAGGTTTTTCTTGCTAGCCAACGTTTTACGATTCTCATTTGCGCCGCTGTGTACTACAAACTTTTTTCTAACGAAAAAGAGACAATCTGCAAGAGCTTTTAGGGATAATATCCACTAAAGCTCCTACAGATTGTCTCACTACTAACCGGATTGCTTAACGCAACTAAAACTACATTTATTCAGAATATTTCATTCAATCTTCAAAGTCTTCGTCATCCCAAAGACAGCAGATGCGACCAGTATCTCCGTCATCATTTTCCTCATCAAAGAGAGAAGGGTCATATTTTTTGACAAACGAAGCTTCTAACTGTCCACCTTCAACGCTTCCACTAAGAAGAGGCTCGATTCTAACTTTATACACCTTGACTTCCGGTTTAATATAACTTTTCATATTTCCTTGGTTCTTTATTTGATAAATTTCTTTCCATTATGAATATACACTCCTTTGACAGGACGTGACACCTTTACTCCCTGAAGGGTATAGAACGATGCGTCGCCGTCTTTACTATTCGGCTTGACTTCTGTTACAGTAGTAGTGCTTCCGCCATCATCTTCGTCATCGAAGACAATAGCCATCTTGGCAAGCGACGGATTCTTTGGGTCGTCCGTCTCATTTCCGAGAAACTGTCCGTTAAAGTCGATATACCCGAACTTCGCTCCTGCTCCACCGTCTACAACAGTATTTGCCGGAATACTCAGATAAGCTTTGTTTGCGTCGCTTTGACCATTCGGCGTAAGGCGGAAGAAACCGATATAGTCGTCTCCGGTCTGATTCTCCTTGTAATAGTTTGTGGAATGGAAGTTTGCAAGGCCGAAGAAGCGGTGGATTATTTTTCCATCAGCATCGGTATCAGCATTTCCGAGATTGTCGTTAGCCGTGACTGTCGGCTGGAGATAGTTGTTCCATTCGTCATTGACATAATCGTCAGCCTTTGTCCACACAGCCGTGTAACTAGCACCTTCTTCCAGTATATCTGCCGCCGGTGCTTCCATCAAAGAGAAATCCAGTTTGTCACCGTCTGAGAAGGTTCCCTCCGCAGGTTCTTTTCCTACAAGTACCACTCCCATATTTGCCGGAATGTACTTGAGCTGACGAAGATAAACCGTGCCCTGTGATTGTGGGTCTTTTGCATTCTCCGTTTTTTCGTATCTATATGCCTCATACACTTTCACGTTGTCGTTGACAGGTGCCATTGCCACATTGTTGCTGTATGTACGGATAAATTTTCCAACGCAACGTGTGAAAGGAATCTTGATGACTTTTGTTCCTGATATGGTATAGCGAGAGATGTCATTACCTTTCTCGTCAAGCTCTGGGTAGAACCTTATCGTCCATATTCCTTCGGGACGGTTCCAGAGGATATCCTTCTGATTAGGAGTTGTGCTTCCGAAGTCCTCCTCATCCTCTCTCGCCGTTTTACGGAACTGCACGTCGTTCGGATCGTCAGCCATACATGAGTGGTTGCCATCATCGGCGGCATCATAAGTAGGTCTTGCAAATCCGGTATTGCTTGAAATATTGTCGTCCGTCTCGCCCCAGTTCTGGTCTGCGTCACGGTTGGCAACAAACCTGAAATGCGAATTGGCGTATTTTTTGCCTACAGTAGATATCGTCAGCGAGAAGCAACGCTCGTTGGCATCATACTTCATGTCTCCTGCGGTAGAAGTATACATCCATTTGCCCGTCGCTGCATCATAAGTCCCTTCCACGGCATCGCCTATCATAGACATGGTATTTATCAGGATGTCGGCAGCGTTAGCGTCACCGCCGCTGATTACCTGTATACTGCCGGACAGACCGTAACTGCCGTCTTGTGTCGACAGATCGTTGTGTCCTTTGTTAGGATTATACTGTATTCTCTTTATACCGTGCAGATTAAGGGTGAAAGGTTTCTGGTTAGCCCATACCTTGTCACGATACTCGCTGGTAGAATTGTAGTCAACACCTCCGTTGCCGAGGAAGAATAGTTTATCGTGAGTTCCAGAATTATTGTGTACGCTCTTTGTTTCATGAATATCTGGCGTTGCCGTTATAGCCTGAGCACTTATCCCTGTAGTGGATACGTCATTCACAATATAATCGATTGCCCAATAGCTGTTGGAACCATCAAAATAGAGCGGAGCCTCCATATTGTCGCTGAATTCGCCCTCATTTCCACCACTTTTACGCTTATCGAAGAGCGGCTGCGCCGTAGCCCCTTCCATGTTGTCAATAAAATAAGTCACACGTGTCGTAGCATCATGCTTCACCTGCCAGTCGGAGGGGTTTCCGTCTTTGTCAAGCTTAAAGCTGAAGGTATACATGCCATCGTCGTCTGTCTCTCCGTCATTGCGGGTCACAAGATTCCAGTAGTTCTCGCCCTCTTCTATTGTCGCAGAACCGACAAGTTTCTTTGCCGCTGTTGTTCCACAAATAGTTCCCACAGCTCCGTTTGTTGACGGCCATGCGCTGTCATGATCCTTTGCACCGTGCAGGTTGAATACCTCGCCCGGTCCGTAAACCATCTTATTGTCATACTCGTCAACAGCAAGAATCTGTGCATGTGCCGTGAGGCATGCCGGGATGCTGAACGCATAGCTCTTGTCTTTTTGCTCTTCGAATTTGAAATACACATGGTTTGTATAGTCTATCGTTTCGCCGTCGCCTCCCGGATTATATTCTCCACCTTTATTATATGGCGAGAAGAAATTGCCCACGAGATAGTAACCCGGTTCGACATCTGTTGCAGGCTGTACAACAGGTTCATCGCTTCCTCCTGCGGAAGGTTTCTTTCCTTCTATCCATACGCGGTGCGTCAAGCCATCCGTGATGTCTACATTAACCGTGAGATATTCATATTCGCCCGCCGTATAGCTTACTTTCCAGGCATTGCTGCTTCCATAGCAGTCGCTTTCTATAGAATAAGAGGTGGGATCTTGTGTTCCTTCCTCGTTTATCGTAAGCGGATCACCATCGACTTTAGGCTGCATCTGTTTACCCCCCCCTGACACTCCGATACGGAACCAGAATTCCGTTTCGGGCATGGAAGTGATTTTAAGGGAATACACATTGCTTCCTGGAGTGTTCTGAGCAAGCTGATGGTTGCTTGGCACTTCATACTTACCAACGACACCGTTGATTTTTTGGGCTGTAAGCAGATATACATCTGCCGCCTTCATCTCCAACATTGCCCCAAGCATCAACAAGATGGCAAATAGGCATTTAGTTGACTTTTTCATCTTTTCAGAATTATTGCGTTAGTTATAAATAAGCTACGTTTTATGTTTTTAGAGCAGGTCCTGCACATTATGCTGAACCAAGACTATTCTCGTTCTTTGTGCTATTTTCGACCGCAAATGTATGAACTTTTGCATTACGCTGTATTAGGGAAAATGGAAAATATGGGGAAAAAGCTTTGCAAACGTTTGCAAAGCCATCGTCTCAACCCTCTGAATAATGCAAGATTTCCAATGACTTATGCTGTACTGAATCTAACTTTCTGCTATGTATATGCCATAAGCAAATCGTTGCAGATGGTTTGTATGAAATGATATAGAATTACCTTTGGGGATCTTAACCGCAAATGGATGGACAAAGAGGATCTGAGCGGCGGCGAGGAGTTGCTCAAACGCACCTTCATTCACGGCAGGTATGGCCAGAAGGTCATCACAACCTCGATATCATTGCCGAACGTTGTGGCTTCGACTTAAAGAATCATCACAATGCACTTGCGGATGCAGAAGCTTGTGCTGATCCAATCTCGAAGATTTGATTATAGCAAGCATTCTTCAAGCAAAAGAAATAATGGTATGATTTTATATCGTATCATTATTTTTTGCGCCAGTGCCCATGGATGGCATAGTCTCTCCTTAACTTTGTACCAGATTTAAAAACAAGGAAATAATTACGATTATGAAAGCTGAAAATGTAGAAATCAAGATCTCCAGTTATGGACTTCATGAAATGGAGGAGAGCGCAACTCAGATTAGCATCAAAGGTGAAGAAGAGATGTCCAGCGAACTAATAGGAGAAGGGTTGGAGTTCATAGGCATCAATGAATGGAGTAACCTCCTAACAAATGGGATAAATATGAATGATATAGCATTAAAGTATGTACAATTGCTTGCTGCCGATCACGTTAGTGAGCTAATGATAAATCAACTTCGTTTGGATGGTATATATACTATTCAAAATAGCCCGGTTATATGTGTCAATATAGTGCTGGTATCAACAGAGACTGGTGTTGGCAATGTTCTGAAAGTGGTGCAGGAGCATCAGTCAGATAGGAGGAATGTTGTTATAAAAATCACTTCAGAGATCAGTATACCCGATGAACCACACATTGATGCCATATTGGAATTTCAGCAAGGAAGTAAGCCTTATCCAGAATTGAAGAGATTCCTTCGACTGTACAAGGAGAATGTGGAGAAACGTAGTTTACTCTGTTATGATTTCCGTGACTTCTTTATGCTGATAAGAGGACGGAACGTGATTTCGATTGTCTCCTATGAATATAGAGAAAATATCACTGAAGCTTTAGACCAACTAAAATCGGTCAAGACACACGAAGGTGTAAGATATCTTCTGTATTTTTCAGTCGATAAATGTGACAACGACGAGATAGGTAACAGACAGGCTTCCATTCGTGACTTTATGGATGCCTTTCCGTGTGAGAACATTACATATTGGAACATCGGAGAGTCTTCTTCACAAATCGTAGCATTGTTTGCTTCAATACCTATAGAATAATGAAAGGAAATATCAAGCAGGGTCAAGAGCTGGAAGCCCTAATCACTCAAATTACGTCCATCCCGATGACCGTAGCCATCAAAGAGGATGATCTTGACTATCTTCATCAGGCTAAGGCCATATTGAAAAGGAGAATCCATTCCTTTCCCAAGGATGACGAACCACGTGTAGATTCAGTCATAAGGGAATTTGAGGACTTTGGAAACATTGACTACAGTCAATATGACAGAATCGTTATCCAGATTGTTACGTCGTCGGCATATCCCTTAATGATGAATGAGCTCAACCGGTTAGTGTCATTGATCGACGGCAAGTTTTCTCAAGCAGGAGTCTTGTGGGGTATCGGCACTGATAATAAGCTGGGAGACAAGATCCTCTTGCAGTTGGTTTGTAGCTGCCAAGAGTAAGGTTTCTCTAACGCAAGCAGCACCGTTAAACAAATATAAAAATGATATTGCGCAAAAGGAGGACTACTTAAAAGCGCAAAAATAAAAAGTCCTGTAAATCAAACGATTTACAGGACTCTATTGCGGAGAGAGAGGATCTTGAACCTTTCTCTATAATTTCCTAATTTACAAGTGTTTATAGACGTGCCAAAATCTTCGGTACCATATCTGTAGCCATGTTCTGACCCTTATTAGACCCTAACTCGGACTCGTCAGACCTTAATCTGACCCTAAGTCGGTCGCTGGATAAACACTCTTGTTTTCTTGGGTTCAAAGTTAGCAAAAAATGAACTAACCTCCAAATATTTGAGCAACAATCTTTTAAAAAACTTTTTGGCTACACGAATAGTGCGGTGTGCGAGGTCGTATATTTATATAGACCTTGCACACCGCACTATTCGTGTAAACCAACCTGGAACGCATTTCTAACTGCGTTTTGTCGATGACCAAAATTAGAGTTTTACCCCATCATGTTCCTGCCAGTATTTGTTTTCCATAGGAAGCAATTCGTCCCTGAGCAAATCCATGACCTTAGGGAATGGCAGTTCCTGCTTGAAGTTTATTTGCTTCAAGAACCTATTCCAATTTATATTTCTTTCTTCATCCGTTGCAAAAGATTCAGTAAACAGCTTTCTGTCGGCATTGTATTCCAATTTCCTATTGCTGAAAGTAGCATTGATGGCTTGATACAAGCTGTCGTGATCTATCTTGTATGTGACAAACAACTGATAGCAGTCGAAGAAATCTTTCATTCTGCTGTTAAACACATCTCTATCAAGCATCGTATGGAACTTTTCTGCTATTACCGTCTCTATGGAGTAGGCCTTAAGGTTGACAGAAGGTACATCCGGGAGCAGAAGTGGGTAGTCAAGGTTCATAGGATAAGGAGTGACAACATCGCCAAAGCCTATATCGATAGACATCTTTTGAACGATACTGTCCATGTGGGCAGTGAAATGAAACCTTGTACCCGGATATTTCTTGTCAACAGTTATAGGCTCCACCTGTAGTTCGTCCGTGTCAAATTTTACTCCATCCATCTCACAATCGATAGACAGAATTTCCTTAAAAACAGAAGTCAGATAGTCTCTGTCTCTGCTGATACGGTCTGCCAAGAAGTCTATATCTACTGTAGGTCTGGACTCCAAGCCTTGAAGTGCATACAGCAAAGACCCGCCTTTAAGCAGGAAATTATCCTTGTATTGGCTCACTGATACCCGATACAACAGGCGCTCATTGAAATAGCGTGTCAGAAGGTACATGTACCTGTACCCAGTCTTATTCATCAGAGTAAGAAGCCTTGTCCTTACCGATTTCCCGTAGTTCTTATGTTTAATCATTCTCCCAGAGCAATGGTCATATATTCCTTTATTGTTTTTTCAACTCTCAATTTCTTGGCATATTCAGACAGGCGGCTTAGGTTGCGATCTTTGCGCTTTGTATAGTTCCGGATAATCTCAGAGCACAAAGCTGAGCCTATTTTATTCCGATACTTGACAGCATCACACACGCTTCGCTCAAGGTCTGTCATATGGACGTGGTAATTGCTTACTTTGACCTCACTAATGCCAAACTTAAGGTTGTCGTCCTTCCAATAGAAAAGTTTGATAGGGAAAGGTGTCCGGAGTGATACTTTGCGCTTCGCGGAAATGGCAATACAGAACTCTGGAGGACTGATGGTTGTCAGACCATAATAAGCCCAGGCGTTGTAAAGACACACCACACCTCCGGGGACAATGCTCTCGACATCAATTATATTGTTGAGCATTTCCTCCGGTGGGGCATACACCCCATGACGCACCTTGACCAGTTCTCCAGCATCAACAGCTTTCAGAACTCTACGGTATTTCTTCCTGTCTGAAAGTTCTGAGACTCTTATGTAGCCATGTTGCCGACCTGCTTGATTCGAAGCCTTATACATATTTTATCTTTTTTGCAAAGATAGAGAATTATCTTTGAAGCAAGAAATATTCTACGGATTATTTTTATTTTATCCGTAGAAAAATTCAAAACTTTGACGAGTCAGATGACAGTCCTTATACTCATTGTGTCATTGGTATTTGCAGATCATGCGGATACATACGCGTTTCAGCAGCTTCACCTGCCTTTGGTATTTATCCCTCATAGTCGTCTAATTCTTTTGGAACTGTTATTGAGTATTTCTTATTGAGCACGCCGTTCTTCACCAGCTGCAGCTTCCCTGCTCCCAAGTCCATCTTATCTGTGTCTAATTCCTCGGACCAGTAATGCCCGGCTTTCTCTGCCATGTAGAGGAACATCCGCTTAATTCTGATGTTTGATGTACTCTCCAACAAACGCTGTACGACCTCAGACCGCAATGTTGTCAGTTGTTCCATGATATAATAGAGATCCATATAGGAATACTGTTTCGGTGCCAGTGCGAGGCACTCAAGAAAAGCCAGTTCCGGCGAGGAAACACATAGCGTGCCGCTATCTCGATCATGTTTGGAAACGTCCAAAGCTGCAAATGCCGTGGTTGAGAATGTACGGAAAGTCATGTCGTAGGCATCGCTCTTCATCCATAGGGGCATCTTCTCTCCTTGGGGTAACGCAACCATCAGCAGGGGCTTGCCCATAGGGACATAATGGTTGAAGCCTGCGTATTCCAAGGCAGAGGCGGCGCCAATTCTCAGCTGTTTGTCCAACTGAGAATTATAGGACGCAAGAGCATCGAAGGCATTGAGGTGGCTGCCTGTACGGTACATGACACCCTTGCATAAGGTAGTCAGCCATCCTGTGTCCCTGTACCGCTTCTGCAGCTGCGCTGAATAGCCGTTCTTCTTCAGCCAGTCGGAGAACATCAACCCGGTTGGGGCTGTTCCGGCAAGCAGCTGGTTTATTTTAGTGCCATAAGATATACTCATAGTTTATTTTCCTTGTCACATTTCAACTGCAAAGATAATCATTAATTTGAAACCTCGTAAGTAAAAAGTTGAAAATAATCCTTTATAATATACTTTAAGTTGATTTTGAGGACTTTTTTTATTTATTTCTTCTCACGATATATACTATTTGAGTCCTTGCAGGCTTGTCTCTAATTGTCTCCTATTGCACATGGCAACAACAATATCGATAATTGGGCGCAGCGGATGTTGTATTAAATTCTAAAGGTGAGGTATAATGCAAAATTAAAGTTTGATTATGAAAGCGGGTTCGTAAATCAATATATATCAATGACTTATATACATATTTCTGTCTAACTTGGAAATAAATTACTTTCATAGGAAATTAAATTCCATTCATTGTTAAATAATCTCTAGAAATTTGCAATATGAGTGACAAAAGAGATCCAAAAGACAAAAGCCTCAGAATAGCTTCTTTAAATACGCTGTCCTGAGGTTACATCATTCATCTCATTTGTTGTACTAATTACTAACATTAAATTCGCAAGTATAATCATATCATGAAGTCCCAGTGCTCTGATAAATAGCTGTTCAATAATTGAAATTTAGCTTTTGATGCATCATCAGCTCTCTCATTAATCCAATATTTTAGGCTTTTGTATAACTTGGAATTGTGATTCCTCTTAGGTAAGGCAGAATCCATCCTCATGAGAAACATGCACCAATCGAGGGATTTCTCCGGAGCGTCGTGATACATCCTGGTATTGATGTAGGAGAACATGCAAAAGCCATTTTCAGATCGTCCAAAAATGTATGATCTGTATCGATATGTATGATGCCTCTTGGATCATCGGGCATTCCTCCCCATCCACCTTCCCTTTCCATGTGGAAAAGAAAGGCACGTGCATAATTGATGTCATCGGCATCAGTAAAGTCCAAAGAATAATTAGGTAAGACCCTATAAGGCAGAAGGCGCGCCGCTTCCTTGAAGTCCACTTTGGCAAGGTCCTCATAACCACGACAAATGATTATTTCTTGAGCATACTGTCCATATGATGGTTCGATGAGCATATAACGCGACCTCACTTCCTTACAAATGCCTCTTGGTATATTTCCATTGCTTTGTGTCATTTCGTCAAAGAATGAATGCAGATACGAGATATCCAATACAAGTCCCTCATGGAGGTGCCTTGCCAAATAACCAAGTGTGATAAGTTTGTATTTATCCAGTATCGCATCAATTTTCTCTATTACGGACTTGTCATTCAACCTGCAAGAAAAGTACTTGACGATTAACTTTTCATCGGTTAGGTAGCCCCCGTCAATTAAACTGCCAATGAAGTCGAGCTGGTCCTTTGAGAATCCGTAATAATAGTTTCTTCGATTTAAGTCATCCTGAAACACAAAATACATTGGCCAAGTATTCAGCCCTGGCAATTCTCCGTATTTTTCTACACACTGTTTTATATACCTTTTGGCTCGACTGTAAGGCAGTTCTACAGAGCGATTGATGAAGCCAAGGGTTTCCATCTCAGGATGTTCTTCTGGATCAACGGATGCCCCCCATTTGGTATAAAGTTGATTTATTGGATACAAGGTCATAAGTCGTTGTACCTCCGGCTTGTCGCCTAATTCACGATAAAGGTTATTGACTTTATGAAGCAGATTGGTATCCTCGCTATTAGTTGGCACTTTACCCCATTCCTTCAGCTGTTGTTCAATATCATTGCATCTTATTTTAATATCTGTCTTCTTTCTCATAAGTTCAGAGATTTATTAGGTAAGTGGTTTATATCTTTTTGCAGATAAGTTGTTGGATTGCCACATTATTATTGGGTCTAAAAATTATTCCTTATAGAATTCAGTCCCGCATTCGTTGCATTTGTAGTTTTTGCGCTCTCGCTGGGGTATGACTAGGACAACGCCAACCGCCAATGAGATCAGTGATATAATAAGAAAGCTAACCGTAGCTGACTCTAGAGACTTCACACAGAATGGTAGGATAATGCAGACGATTCCGATGACAACCAAGAGAACGCCGATGATGACCGCCCACTTAGACAGCTTGGGCCTTACCTTGCCTAACGCTACGACATTCTGACTGCCGCAAGTGGGGCACCATGGCAGTTGCTTCTCTCGCTTTTCGGTTATCTCCTTCAATATGCTCTGGGCTCGCTCCAAGTCCTTCTTGAACACCCTCACCTCAATCCCGGGATTAGGTCCGTAAGCGCCATAAGCGGGGTCGTTGAGCTCGTCGTGGAGCGATGAAGTTATACCAGCGTTGGCCAGCTTAGAAACGATTTCATCGGCCAGAATAGAGTTGTCGCACTTCGTTAAGCTAATGGTTTCTTCGTTCTTGTCCATATTTCGGTTGTTTTTAACATTGGCAAATTTACGAAATTATCTGTAATTCGCAAGCAAATTAACTTTTTTTAGGTTCTTCAGCTAGTTAGATTCATGTTTGATTTCAGTTGATGAGATAGCAAAAATGGATAGAAAAACAAAAAGATTGAAATTTATACTTAATGATTCTATCTAGAACATGAATTTAGTGATGTAGGGATGTCATGTGCCATAATGACAAAAAACAACACTACAACTTCAATGTTTAAACATAACCTGCGAAACTCTTTTTGCTATTATAGTGGGAATATAGTGATTTTTTTCAAATCTTATTACAGTACCGCTGCGCGCGCGAGTCGAGATGTGACCCCTTTGCTAATCTAAAAGTGACCCCCTTGCAGGTCACGTCTGCAAAGGTATAAAATTTATTCTACTTTCCCCTAAAATCCGCAACTAATTAAGTTGCATGGGTTCATTCGGGAAATTTTCTTATTACTTGACAAAAATCACACTTCTCACAAAAGAAGGCCTTATTTTGTCGTAATGCTCATATACCTTCCCCTTACCCCACAAAGCGACAAGGGGCGCATGCGCTATATAACCATTAAGGGAGATTCCTTATCCAAAATCGTTTTGGAGGACTGTAGCATAAGCTTCATTGTTGGTGTAGATGTTCAGGACATGCTGGCGTGCCGTCCGAACCCATTTCGCAGGCACTGAGACGAAGCGGAAGACGAAGGTCTTGACACGGCTTTCCCTTTTCAGTCAGAAAGTCTTGAGTTTGTCCTTCCCCATCCGATCCTTGAGCATCTCATAGAAGTTGCGGATGAGGGCGGTAAGCAGCAGGAATACGGCATTCTGGTTCATGAACGACTTGGGAAGGCTTTTCCAGCCTTGCATTCGGTAACTTTCAATTACTATCGTTTAATAAAGGTTCGGTCCTTCATGGGCTCATGTTGACTTTATGCCTACTACTATGACCTCGGCTGACTTCTCACGGCAAGCGTTACTCCATGGATTTCGTAAAGGCAACTATTCTCCGTGTCCGTGAGACCTCCTCAGATAAGAGCATCAACTTTCCATCTTATCTCCGCTTCATTTACCCCTGCCCGTTCCGAATAGCTATCGGGCTTCGTGTTGTTATGCACACTTACCACACGGGCATTGGCCTTGTATGAAGTTTCTGTTCGTCGGAGCAGATGTTTGCCGCCGGCTTCCTTCAGATTCCGCGTCGCCACGGACACCCTTGCCTTGGGCTATAGCTTTCCCGCTATTAGGGCAGCTTCGGGACTTCCACCCGTTAGCTGGTGCTCATGCTGAGCGTACATACGAAGAATGCCTCGCCCGAACTTGTCGGACGAGGCATCCATACATATTTATTTGGACATTTCAACAGTCTCTACCAGATAGATGGCTACAAAAATTTGTAAAAAGCTTCATTATTAATTTTTGCTCTTTTATGAATTATATGTAATTTTGCATAATCAAATAGATTGAAACTTAGTGAAAGTTTAATACCAGTGTACTCTTGATGCTCGAAATGAAAATCTCATAGACAAATTTGGGTACTTACTTACAACTAGCACTCATTCAAAACTTATCATATACAAAATCACTAATGTCCACTAAAAATAATTAGCATTTCATTTGCTTACAATTAAATAGTATTCTAACCCTGACAGGGAGCTTAATCGGTTAAAAATGAGCACATATGATAAATGCGAAACGTTACTTCGGTAAGTTTCAATCTGTCAGATATGCCAAACTCGCTCATTTCTAATCCATAGAGTCCTTTCAGTTTTGTAACACTCTGAGCAAAATAGCAGTGTACATTATTAATGGATTTAAGTGGACACTAGTGATACAAAATAATGTCATTATAAGCCGGAATTCATTTTTAGCATCTCGGTAGTTTGGGTTACGTAATCGTTAAACTCCTTCGCGGTCATCACCTCTCCATCGGTTGGTTCGGAAAACGTACCACTCACAGTATCTGTAATGTTGGTTGCCTCGTAGATGTTGCTGTTGTCACTGGCCTCTAGTACAAGTCCTGTGATACCTACACCAATAAAAGGACCGTCAACTACAGGAATGTAATCAGTGAACCACACTATCTGATTTTTATCCTTTTTTGATACTGCTTTCTTGCATTCGTAACCCAGGATTTGTTTTTCTTCTCCACTCACAACCTCGAAAGTGTCGGCATCTAGAGAGTCCTTTACGAGAATAACCTTGCCCATGAAATTATTACGTTGGACAAAAACATTCTTTTTGCGATTCTTATAAGTAATGTTACCCTTATATTGCTCCTCCAATGTTTTGCCATCTATAGTCTGCCCCATAATGGTGACAGACTGAGGTTTATCCATGGGTACATTAGCAAATTCGCTCTCCCCATCGTTATACCTCAACACAAACTTCATCTCAAAATCCTTCATGGCATTTGCATACATGCTACGAACTTCATCAGGGAGACCTGCTCCAGCCATGAAAGAGGGGGAATTGACATTGGCCTTCACCAAATATTCGACTGTTAGTTGCTGAGCTTTCACACTAGAAGCCAATCCTAAAAAGACGGCCAACATCAAAAGAACTTTTTTTGTTTTCATTTTTTAAAATTTTATGTTATTAATAATTAATATTTAATGGCAAGTCCAAGGAGAACATGTCCTGGCATATACCGTGTTGTGCTATAGGTGCTCAAATAATTGTTAATAGTGACATCGGCGCTGGTCTTCTTACTCAAATGAAAAACGTCCTGTCCCGTGATACTAATCTGTAACTTTTTACTAAGGTCATATCGTACCTGGAAATTACAATAGAGATTATCGTTTTTGCTCTCTTCCAGACGAACAACACGGTATCGTCCTCCCACTTCCAAATATAATTTCGGAAGGGTATAGGACAATTGTGCAAGATAGTTTTCACTTTTCACCTTGTATTTGTTACCATCGCCACGCATCTCCGTTATTGAATAGTTGCCAGTTGCTTTGAAGTTAAGTCCCTTCTTCCGAAAAGTCGAAGCACTTCCAAAAAAGTTATACGAATCGCTTTGGGAGTGTATGATGTTACCCTCCATATAGTAGGGAGTGTTACCATGATTATAGCTCAACGTTACCGATAAATCAAGAGGGAATGAGCGGAACTTCTTGTCGACATATGAGGTTACAGCCAGTGAACTGGTACCTGAAGATGAAGTTATGTAGTTGGCTTCGCGTACGATACCATTAAGCAGGTTGTCATTAAGTACATCATCTGCGCTATAGGTGAACGACACCGCATCTACAAGCGTGAAACCATTCAGTGGTTTCATAAATTGGTGGATAAGACTAGCTGTATGATAATAGCCAAATGTGGACCCTACGCTACTACTATGAAACATTCTGTAATTGTCTATAATCAGATTACTGAAGAGACTGCGGATACCATAGGTCTTGACCACATCACTGTAGTTAAGTGTAAGAGAATGGAAATTGTTAAAGCCGTATTTAACATCCAGAGAAGGCACTACAACCAATCTGTTCATCTTTGTCAGCGTGCGCCGCACGTTGGTCTCAAACTTCAAATAAGTCAGCTTAACTTTTGCAGCAAACTGAAGTTTACCATGATCCTTTCGCAACTGCAAGTCAAGACCATTGTCATAGTGTCGAATATAATCATCGTTGTCAAAAGCTGTGTTCATTGTCTGTTGACTAAGATCGGTCAGTATATTTTCTTGATCGATATAGCTTCTAAGCCCTATCCGAGTATTGTAATCATCGTTGAACCTAAGAAGCAAAAAGACTTCAGCACCCGCATTCTGCCAACTCATCCGGTTAGTATATCCAAAGCTGTCATCAAGGTCACGATAACCACCATAGAATGCACTGTCTGCTGAAAAGTCCTCGTTTGCTCGATTTCTGAAGTAGTTATAGGTAGCACTTATGTTCAACGTGTTCTTCTTGTTTATCTTCTTAATGGCAAGAATATTGTTTTCAAGATCGATGGTACGGCTATTGTCGTCATCGGTAAAGTGGCTCATAAATTCGCCATTTCCATTCCGTGAATAATGTGACAAAAGCACTTTGCCGGTATAGAAGATATTAAATGTCTTCGATGGCATGAGCTGCAGCTTCAAATTACTATTCACATTTACTCCATAGTTCTTTGACTGGTTACTAATGTCATAAGCCAAAGGAACGTTGAGATAACTATAATGTGTAGTGCTGTTCATCCGGTAACGGTCAAGTCCAACAATGCTGTTCCAAAGCACCTTAACTTTACCAGAAGGCATAAAAACTGTATTAAGCGACACAATACCATTGTCACGCTTATATGCATCCTCACGGTCGCCGATGAGTGAAGAACTCTCATTGAAAACTCTTGCAATCTTCGCTTGAGAGTCCTCGCCAGAAAGCAATTCACTAAGCCCGCCGTTCATACCTATAATGTCCTTTTGGTTCAATAGCGCCTTACCGGTGTTATTGGCTGAAGCAATGGCAGAGAACATTACCTTCTTCTTTATCAGCATGGAGTAGTTTTTCAACGAATACTTGTTGTCGATGCCCGCCCTCACATCGGCCTGTCCACTAAGCCGTCCTTTCTTCTTGTCACTCATGTTTACACTGATGACCGTTTCGTTAGAGGTTTTGAATCCTTCCAGAATATTGTAGTCTGAATAGTTCTCTATTACGTCAATACTCGTCACATCCTGTCCAGGTACATTATTCAGCGGAACGGAGTTGTTGCCCTGAAATAAGTCCTGCTTCTCCATAAGGATGCGAGTCACAGGTTTGCCATTAGCTTCGACAATGCTGTTCTCCTTATCAACCTTAAATCCAGGAAGAGTTTCAAGTACATCACCTAACGTCTGTTCCTGTCCTGTAGTGAACTTCCGTGTGATATAAGTAGTGGTGTCGCCATTGGCTATAATGCTTGTTCCGTTGACTTTAACCTCTTCCAGTTGAATGGCATCACTCATCAATGTAAAGTCAACGTTCATAGCTGTGCCCTTGAAGAGCATCACGTGCTTGGAATCTGCTTTACAGCCCAAAGCAGTAGCCTTAACAGTGAGACTACCAGAAGGAAGTTTACTAAGAAAATATCTTCCCAGACTGTCAGTTATGGTCTGCGCTAGGATGCTGTCTTGCCGGGAGAGTATGCGAATGGTTGCACCCTCGATAACTGCACCTCCTTTATTATAAACATGCCCGCCCACCATGCATTGAGCGGAGACATCTTGCACGGAAAAACTAAAGAGCAACAAGGAAATAAGAATATATAAAGCAAGATTGGCTGTTACAATTTTACTCATGTTGTATTTCTCCAAATTTCTCTTGTAAACTACTATCTTTTATTGCGGTGAGATTATTAATCTGGTTGATAAGCTCATCGTTAGAGCGCTGCATTTTGCGGTAGAAGTATAGGGCAATTAACAGTCCCAAGACAAACAGTACCACACAGAACAATCCATATCCTTGACTTAAAAGTTCATTACGTTGCAGATTCACTTGTAACCAAAGCTTTACGCAAACCCAGCCTGCCCATGAAAAACCCAAGGGAAAAGTGATGATACATTCTATTTTCCCAAGCCTCTTCATGCGCACCAGTTTCTTGGCGGTTTCGATGAGGTTGTTGCGCTGTAAGTCCTCATCCCGAAGCGTGCTGACGTTGATTTTATAATCTGCAAATACTATTGCAAGCACCACAGCAGTAAAGATGCCCAAGCTCCACCAAGAGAGCTGGAACACCTCCGTCATCACCAATTGGATAAAAATGAGAATAGGAATAGAAATAATGTCCGACCAAAAAAGTTTTTTGTTCCACGACATCTTATGTCGTATTGACTCTTGGATAAGTCGGTCGTTGATAGTTACCTCCTTCTGAAATTTGTCTTGCAGCATTTGCATCTGCTGCTTCATCTCGTCGAGTTCGTTGAAGTTGCCATTTGTTGTATTCATAATGTTGTTGCGTTTAGTCGTTAGACAAGTTTTTGAGTTGCTTGCGGATGCGGTAGAGTCGAACGCTCACGTTCTTTGCCGTAATGCCGATGATGGCACCAATCTCCTCGTAGCTGATGTCCTCGAGCCAGAGCAGAACAATGGCACGATCGAGAGGCTGAAGCCGAATAATACGCTTGTGCAGCATCTCTGCCTGCTGTGAGTCACGTTCGTTGCCGCTGAAGAGGTCATCGCCCATGTAGACCCTTTCCTTGTGGTGGCGTCGTTTCTTTCGGTCCAGCGTGATGCACGTGTTGAGCGCCACACGGTAGATCCACGTCTTCACATCGCTTCGGCCCTCAAAGTTGGCAAATCCTTGCCACAGGCGGATGAGCACCTCTTGAAATAAGTCGTTCACCTCGTCCTGGTCTTTGGAGAACATGTAGCATACGGTGTAAATAGTGCTTTTATTCTGTTGGACCATGTCCGCGAATTTTTGTTGATTGTCATTCATTTTTATTCTTATTTTAATGACTTACACGAGTTAGACGCAACTTCCTAGCGAAAAACTACATCATGTAAGACGAAATTAACAAATTTTAGATCAAGTTACATCGGTGGATTAAAGACGTTTGTTCAATTACCTAAAAAATTCTGGCGCAGATTTGGCGCACCCTTAAACGAAAAATCAGCGCAACTTGTTGTTTTACAACTCGTTACGCTGATTTTGGCGGAGAGAGAGGGATTCGAACCCCCGGTACCTCTCGGTACGCCGGTTTTCAAGACCGGTGTAATCGACCACTCTACCATCTCTCCTAGGGGTTGGAAGCGTGTTGGCAAGTACCGTTTGGTAAATGCGGGTGCAAAGGTAGTGGATTTATGCGAGACTACCAAATTTTGCGGCCTGTTTTTTTTGCTCTGCCCCACTTTTGTTGGCAAAAGGGTGGGGAAGGGGTGGGGAAGCACTGCTGAAGACAGGCGGATGTCCTAATGTCGCACAGGGAAATGTGTGAGGCTATCCTTGGCCTATCAGCGTGTCGCCAGCGTCTTAACAAACGATTCGGCGCGGTCCAGGGTGTCGAGTTTTCCGACATCGAGGAGCTGGAGGTCGTCGGCAAGCTGGCCTCGGATATCAAGCCGGTCGCAGTTTTGCAGATAGAAGTCCATGATCGGGAAGCGGTCGGGATAGGGACGCATGGCTTCGAGGAGACGAGGCGACACGACATGGATGCCACTGAAGGCCCATCGCTGGTAGTCGGTCACACACAGATCTGCATGGGGCGACCGTACCTCCCCAGTCTCCACATTGGTCCATCCCACGAGGCGCTTCCCCTCGCCGAAGAGCAGGTAGCGCTTGGTGACGCGGTCGCTGACCAGCAAGGCTGCGTCTGCCACCGCACTGTCGTAGAGCCGGGAGAGATTGGCGTTGCTCAAGATATCGACGTTGTGGATCAGCACAGGGCTGTCGGTCTCAAACCAATGGGCAGCATGACGAATGCCGCCACCTGTGTCGAGGAGTTTGGAGGTCTCATCAGAGATATGTATCTCCACCCCGAAGTCGTGGGTGTAGAGATAGTCGATGATCTGGTCGGCGAAGTGGTGCACATTGACCACGATGCGGGTAAAGCCCTCCGCCTTCAGTTTTCTGATGACGTGAGCCAGCAGCGGTTCCCCCGCCACGGGCACCAGTGCCTTGGGCATTCGGTCGGTGAGCGGCTTCAGGCGGGTGCCCAGCCCTGCCGCGAATATCATTGCCTGTTTTGTCATGTAGCCTTGTCGTTGTGAGAGAAAATCGAGGACGGGTAGTCAGGAGAAGTCCCTTATTCCGCCCCCTTCGCTGTGTCCTTTGCCTCCATCACGCGTTGTATGTGCTGTTCGCGATGCGTCACCCGCACCTCGATACCATACTTCTCGTGGATATGCTCCGCCAGGTGTTGCGCACTATACACGCTGCGGTGCTGTCCGCCCGTGCATCCGAAGCAGAACATCAGGGAAGTGAAGCCCCGCTGCATATATCGCTCCACATGATGGTCGGCCAGTTGATAGACTGGTCTGAGGAAATCGAGGATCTCGCCGTCGTCCTCCAGAAATCGGATCACCGGCTCGTCCAGTCCCGTCAGTTTCTTGTACGGCTCATAGCGTCCCGGGTTGTGCGTGCTTCGGCAGTCGAAGACATAGCCTCCGCCGTTGCCCGACTCGTCCTCGGGGATGCCGTTGCGGTAGGAGAAGCTATATACACGGACCACCAGCGGGCCCTTGCCGTCGTATTTCGAGAATGTGGCGGGACCATCCAGCGGGTTGGCCTTGAAGACGTCGTCCGCCGTGGTGCGGAAGCCATCGGCCCGGTTCTTCGCTGGTTCCTCGATGCGCGTAAACTGTGGCAGTTCCACCAGGCGCTGCAGGACCGACATCAGGTAGGGATAGGGGAAGGTGCTACGGTCGAGGGCGAGCAAGTCGCGCAGGTTCTGGATAGCCCCCGGTATGGAGTCGATGAAGTGGCGCTTGTGCTCGAAGTAGCCCCGGAAACCATACGCCCCCAGCACCTGCAGCGTGCGGAAGAGCACGAAGAGCGCCAACCGGTGGGCAAAGTGGCGCGAGGAAGGCACCTCGGTGTATTGCTTGAGACTTTGGTAGTATTCGAAGATCAGTTCGCGGCGCAGTTTGAAGGAATACTTCGCGCTCGCCTGCCATAGAAACGAGGCCAAGTCGTAGTAGAAAGGTCCCTTTCTGCCCCCTTGGAAGTCGATGAAGAAGGGATTGCCCTCGTCATCGAGCATCACGTTGCGTGCCTGGAAGTCGCGGTAGAGAAAAGCCTCCATCGGCTCTGCCGTCAGGTCTTTGGCAAACATCCGGAAGTTGGCCTCCAGTTTCATCTCGTGGAAGTCGATCTCCGTAGCCTTGAGGAAACAGTACTTAAAGTAGTTCAAGTCGAAGAGCACGCTGTCCTGGTCAAACTCCGGCTGCGGATAACATTGGGAGAAGTCCAGTCCCCGCGCCCCCCTGATCTGTATGTTGGGCAGCTCGCGTATCGTTCGTCTCAGCAGGTCCACCTCCTTGAGGTTGTAGCGTCCGCCTGCCTCCCGTCCGCCCTGTATGGCGTCGAAGAGCGAGACGTGGCCCAGGTCGGTCTGCAGGTAGCGCATCTCGTCGTCGCTTGCGGCCAGTATCTCCGGCACGGGTAGCTGTCGCTGGCCGAAATGCTTTGCCAGGCAGATGAAGGCATGGTTCTCCTCGCGGCTCGTGCCCACCACCCCGATGACCGAGTGGTGCGCCTCGTCCGTCAGTCGGTAGTAGATGCGGTTGCTCCCCGCACCCTTCACCTTCTCTATCGTGGCAGGCTTGCCGCCCGCCCATTGCTCATAAAGTCTGATGAGTTGTTCCATGATTCGGTGGATTATTGTTTCTCTTCGTCCGTCTCCTCGTCCTTCAGTCCCTTCATGATCTCCTCCGCCTGTTTGCGTCCCCGTCTCCGATGGTCGTAGTCGAGGAGCAAGCCGTCGATGAGGAGGAGCAGCATCAAGATGCCCGCCGTCATGAAGAAGTTGCGCGTGATATAATAGGTGCAGCCGATGACGATGAAGAAAGCGGCGAATTGCTTCCAGTTGATTTTTATTTTCATGTCTGCAAAGGTAGTGGTTTCGCCCCGTACCACCAAAAAAATCATGGATTTTGGTGGTCAGAGCCTCCTCTATTTCTTCCTTGGTCCTGCTTCCGCCGGGGCGCTGCCATTACGACCAGGTGGAGTCAGGACCGTCCTCGTTCGTTTCCTCGTAAACATCCACCGAGTCGCTGTCCATCGTGTCGGCAGCCTGTGGGTCTGGTTCCGGATCAGGCAGGACGACTGGTTCTTGTTCGGTGTAGCGGATGGTGGAGAAATAAGGTATCACCACCCGTTCGGCATAGTTTTGCTCCCGGTCCCTCTTCCCTGGTATGATGATGACGGGCATGCCTGGCGTCACCAGGTCTTTGAGTGTGGTGATGTCGTCGTTGGTCAACCTGATGCAGCCATGGCTGACGCGCCCTCCCACCGACCAGGGCGCACAGGTGCCGTGAATGCCAATCTGTGACGTCCCTGGTACGCGCAGTCGGATAAACCACGGTCCGAACATCCCTTTCTTCTTCGAAGTCTTCCCCTCGTCGTCGGTGTAGAGCCAGTCGGTACTGTTATATACATTCTCCACGGTGAAGAATCCTTCGGGCGTGCGGTTGTCCCCCTTCTTGTGCTTGGTGCCAAACTTTCTGGAGCAGCCCATGGCAAAGCGCCGCACCACGCCTCCTTCCTTGTCGTAGAGGATCAGTTTCATCCTGCTTTTGTCGATCACGATGAAGCCATGACACATCTGGCGCTGCAGGCGCTCGTAGTATTCCGGCGCATTGTTCTCCATCTCCTTGAGCACGTTGAAGTCCTCGTCCATCTTGCCCTTCAGTGTCTTCAGGGAGTCGGTCTTGGATGCTGGCGCCACATAGGCCGAAGCCGTGTCGGCCGGGAAAACCACCTTGGGTTCTTCCGGTGCCGATTCCTCCGTGCTCCGGTTGTTTTGGCAGCCATAGAGACAAAATCCGGCTGCGGTCAGTATCGTGAAAGCTAATTCCCTGCTCATAGAGGATTGTTCAGTAGATGAGTGGTTTTGATGATTTGATGAATTATTGTGGGTAGATCTCGATGTGGCTGCTTCCCGTGTTGCCGTTCTTGACGATGCGTATCTGGGTGGTGATGCGCTCCGACATGGTGTCGGTATGGCTGATGACGCCCACCTTCTTGCCCTGCGACGACTGGAGCATTGCCAAGGCATCGATGACCGTGGAGAGCGTGTCGGGGTCGAGCGTGCCGAAACCCTCGTCGATGAAGAGGTTCTCGAAAGACAGGTTGCGCGACGACAGGGCCGATAGCCCGAGGGCCAGTCCGAGCGAGACGATGAAGGTCTCGCCGCCCGACAGCGAGGTGGTGTCGCGGACGTCATCCGCACGGTCATGGTCTATGACGCGGATGCCCAGCGAGTTTCTCACCTGCATCAGTTCGTAGCGCGAGTTAAACTTCCGTATCTCCACGTTGGCGTGCTCGATGAGGAAACGGAGCGTATAGCACTGTGCAATCTTGCGGAGCGTCCTGCCCTCGCTTCCGATGGCGTCGGCGATCTGCTCCCATTCCACTTTCAGTTGCTCTGCCTCCTGTCTTTTCTCGAAGAGCGCTCCCATCCGCTGCTTGGCCGTCTCGTGGCGCTGCATCCGCGCCTTCGCGTCCGTCAGTTCGGTGGACGACAATCCCTCCAGTTCGGCCTTGCGGGCCAGGAGCACCTCCTTGTCGCGGTCGGGCCGCTTTTGCTGGTGCTCGATGTTCGTGCGCCGTTCGTTCTGCAGCGTCGTCTCCGTCTTGGTGAGGTCCTCCGTCAACCGCTGTAGCCGTTCGCGTATCTCCTCCCAGGGGTCGGTGGCAGCATAGAGCCGGGCGATGTCGTCGAGGGAGAGCAGGGTGGGGTGGCTACTGTCTTCGTTGTATGCTGCGATCCAGTCCGCCAACTGCTTCCGAGAGTGGTCATGCTGCTTCTGCTCGTTGTCCATCTCCTTCGCCATGGTCTCCAGTCTGCCCGCTAAGCCCGTGATGGCTTCCCTTATCTTGCCGATGACCTCCCCCTGCTTCACTACAGCCTCGTCGGCCTCCGCCTTTGCTTTGGTCAGTCGCTGCTCCAAAGCGTTCGGGTCCATCTCCCCAATCTCCGCCTTGATAGCCGCCTCCTTCTCTCGCACCTCTGCCACGGCCTTCTCCCAGGCCGCAGTAGCCTGCTGGAGCGCTTGACGCTTCTCCTCCTGCTGCTTGACGAGGTTGTCGGTCTTGCCCCGCTCTGTCAGTAGTGAGGCCTGCGCCTCGGCACACAGGTTCTCGGCTTTTTTCACCTGCTGGTCAGCCTGCTGCTGATATTTTCCCTGTGCCTCCGTCGCCTGATCCTTCGCCTGGCGCAACCGGTCAATCTCCTTGACCAGTGTGTTGTAGTCCGCCAAGGCCTTCGAAGCCTTGACCACCGCTTCCGCCACGGCCTCCTGCATCGAAAGCAACTCCTCGACGTCCTCGCTCCACCCGGTAGTCCCTTGCGTGGGCAGTTCGCCCCACTCCTTCTCCAACCGTCCTTGCTCGTCGGTCAGTAGGCGTGCGTTGTCCGTGAGACTCTTCAGTCTGCCCTCGTTCAGGCCCTTCTCCCGGTTCAGTTTTTCCTTCTCCGTCCTTTGCGTCTCGAGCGTGCGCTGTTTGTCCTCGATCAACTGCGTAAACTCGCTCACCACCGAGGCGAAGACCTGCTGGTCGTGGTAGGGATGGTGCGTCGAACCACAGAGCGGACAGGCCGCACCCTCCTCCAGTCCGGCACGGTGCGCCTCCCAATGGTCGCTGGTCATCAGCGTATGTGTCTTGCGAAGCGTCTCCAGCTCCTCGCTCAGCTTCTCGATGGTCAGTTGCGCGATCGACGCCTCGATGGCCTTGTTGCGATCGCTCAGCGTAGCGATGGTCTCTGCTCCCTTGTCCAGCGTCTGCTGATTGGTTGTCATCGCCCGTCGGATGCGGATGGCCTCCTTCAAGTTGTGCTGTCGATGCTCCGCCTTGCTCTTGGCCTCCTGCAGCGCCAGCGCGTCCATGCCGTCGGCCTTTCCCCGCTCTTTCTCATAGGCTGCTGTCGCCGTCTCGACTGCCGCTGCCAGTTGTCCGCTTCGCGCCTCTACCTCCTTTCGCAGCACGGTCAGCGACTCCTCCGCCTTTTTCTGTTTCCGTTCCGCCTTGACGATGGCAGCAGCATTGTCCGCCACCTGCTGGTCCGCCTTTTGGATCGCCTTCTTCGCCACAGTCTGCGCCTCCTGCTTCTCCTTGACGCTCAGAGAAGCGGCCGCCAGTTCGCCCTTGATAATACGGGCCCGGTCGATGTGCGGTTTCATCCGTTCCACTTCCTTTCCAGCACTGGCAGCCACCTGCGTCAACTCAGTCAGCCTGCGGTTCTCCGCCTCCAGCAGCTGTTCCTTCTCGGTCCGCTGCTTGGTGATTCTTTCGAGTTCGGTGCCCATTCTGTCCCTGTTGCGCTCCGCCGTGCGCATCGCCTTGTAGAGATCCACGGCTGGCAGCGTAGCGTCGTGCAACCGAAGCCGCTCCACATCCCCCTTGATGGCGTCGAGGCGTTGGCGCGCACCAAGAAACGCCTCCTCGTAGCGCGCGATGTTTCGTCGCTGCTGATCGTCGGCCACATACCAAGCCAAAGCCTCCGTCACAGCACTCAGTTCGGCCTTGGCCTTTCGGTCCTCCTCTTCCAGTTGCTTGATACGGTCGGCGAGTAGCTGGAGTTCCTCCTCACTGCCGATGAGGTCTTTCTCGAAGGCAGCGAAATCCGCCGTCACCGCTTGGTAAGCCTGCTGGGCGAGGTCCCGCTGCTGCTTGATGCCCGCAGCGATCAGGGCATACTGCTCCTCACAGCCGATGAGCTTCTCCAGCAGTTCGTAGCGCTCGTTCTCCTTGGCCGTGAGGAAGTTGGCAAACGATCCCTGCGCTATGAGAACCGTGCGTAGAAACTGGTCGTAGTCGAGGCCGATAAGCTCAGGGAGCGTACTCCAGTCGGCCTCCTCCTCCGTGGGCCGTCCTTCCTTGCTGCCCAGCAGATAGAGCGCCGTTCTCACGTTCTCGTATTTCACTCGTTGAAACCGCACATACCACTCGGCCCGATACACCAGGCCGTTGTTGGCCCGAAACGTCAGTTTGCTGTAGCCCTCCTTCCGTCCTCGCGTCAGGATGTTGCGCGAGTCGGTAGGCGCCAGTCGGTTGCGCTCCCCCTCCTCCGGCGTTCCATAGATCTCGATGTTCTGGTTGCGGTCGCCCTTCTTGCGCGGATAGCGAGGTGCCCGGTTGTAGAGCGCCAGGCAGATGGCGTCGAGAATCGTCGATTTGCCACTGCCCGTGGGCCCCACAATACTGAAAATATTGCTCTCGCCCAGGGCTCCCGAGGTGAAATGGATCGTCTCTCCCTCCTCCCGGTCGAGGGAAGCCAGGTTGAGTATCTCTAACTTGATAAACTTCATGCTTTCTCCTGATCTGTATGGATGGTTTCTATCAGATGGCGGAGCATCTGCTCCTGGTGTGTCGTCATCTCGGCATTGTGCTTGATGGCGAACGTCTCCTTCAGCGTCTCCAGCGGGTCGCGGTTGAGGATGTCGTCGATGCTGTGTATCTCCTCTTGCCCCGTCATGGTTGTCAGGTCGATGTCGTCGATGACCCGCTGCGTCTTGCAGAGCACGGCGTTCTTCGTCTCTACGAGCGCGTGGAGCGCCTTGATCTCGTCGTTGCTTGCCTTCTCCGTCTTCACCTTGAGCACAAGATAGACAAAGTCGTCGCCCAGCAGCCCATCCACCCTGTCGGGCAGTGTTGTCTTGATGATCTTCTGCAGTTTCTTCGGCGACATCGCCTCGTCTGTCTCCGGCAGGATGCGCAGCGGGTGTTGGGGCTCATACTCCAGAAAGTCCACTCGCCACCTGCCGTCCGCCTCCGTCGTGACCAGATCGACCCCGTGGCGGTAGTCCTTCTCGGCAAAGGACATGGGCAGGACGCTCCCCGTGTAGCGTGCCCAGCGGGTGTTCCAGATATGCTGCCGCTTGTGGATATGACCACAGGTCAGGTAGTCGGGGTGGTTCTCCCAGTCCCCCATCTCCACCTCTTCCTGACCGCCGATGATGATGCGCTCGCTGGCATCCCGCTCGGCGATGTCGGCCCCCTTGGCATACATGTGAGCCATCATGACGATCGGCGTGTCAGGATACAACTCCCTCGCACGGTCCGTCAGTTGGCGCAAGAGGTCCGTGACGCCCTGCGAATAACAACTGTTCTGCACGACGTCGCTCCGGAGGAAGGGCACGGCGAGCACCACCACCCGGTCGCCCGTCCGCCCCGTGATCGGTATCATCAGGTCCTCATAGTCGATCACCCATCGTCCTCCCTCCTCCTGCTGTTGCCAGGTGCGGTGCACATGGCCCCTCACCTCCACTCTCTGTCGGGTCAGCAACGAACGGGGAGCCTCCAGCCTGCTGGCTGAGTCGTGGTTGCCGGCAGTGATGATGATGTGGAGGTCTGGACAAGCCTGCGTGGCCTCGTCCAGAAACTCGTAGTAGGCCGACTGTGCCGCTGCCGATGGGTTGCCATTGTCAAAGACGTCGCCCGCCACAAGGAGAGCGTCGGGCTGCTGCGCTCGCAGTTGCGAGAGCAGCCATTGCAGAAAGTGGCGATGTTCGGGCAATCGGTCGCTGCCATGAAAGAGGTTGCCGATGTGCCAGTCGCTGGTGGTGATGAGTTTCATTCTTTTCTTCTTCTTGCGTAAAAGATGGGTATGATATTATAGGCCGAACAGCGCTTCGCAATCGGTGATGAAGTGAAGGTAGGTGTCCTTCATCTTCTCTATCTTCTTGTCATATTCGGTCTGGCTCTTTGCCCATTCGAGCGGCGGATACCAGAGCACGTCGTCGCGCTTCTTGGCCAGTTTCAGCGTGCATCCCTTGAAGTAGTCAGCTGCAATGCCCAGGTCGTGGGCGCCACCGCTGAGCGAGGGGAATTTGCTGGCAGTGTGCCTGGCAATCGACGGATCCTGTCCCGGCACCCATCCCTTGCTGCGGGAGAATACCTCCAGGTTGTCCAGCGTACATTCGCCCGTCTTCTCGTTGACGTTGGTCATCTCGATGCGGTAGCGGCGCGGGACGATGCTTCCCGACTCAAAACCGTCCATTCTCACCAGCAGGTTGAACCACAGGTTGGCCAGCAGGTCGTTTGTCGTGACGCGCAGGTCGTGGTACATGACGGATCCGCCATCGGCCACGAGATATTGCTTGCCGCCCTCGTGCTGGAAACCGATGATCTTCATCGGCGGGAAGAAGCCGTTCACCGACACTCCCTTGCCGTTGTATCTCATTTTCGGGTCAAGCATCAAGGTGAGGTAGCCGTAGGTCTTGTCGCCAAACGGGCAACTGATGTCCTTGTCCTTGCTCATCGTGGCATAGAGCGTCACATAGACCGGCGCGTCGTCCAGTTCCATGATCTTCACTTTGCCCTCGTAGGTGTTGGTCCGGTCGATCGGTTCAAAGACGGGACGCTGGAGGAAATACACGGTGGCCGTCACGTCGTCCGTGACCATAAACGGATCTTCGCCCACCTCCTGTTTTTCCACGTTGATGCTCGATGCCACCCAGCCCTCGTTAGCAGCCGGTTTGATGGAGACCTTGTCACCATACTTGATAGGCGACTTGCCCACAACGCTGGCCGTGCCTCCTTCCTTCGGACTGCAGACGATGTTCACCTTGTAGGTCGCGTCTGTCACCTGCGTGGGTCCCTTGGGCTTATCGGTGATAGGCGGATCTTTTACTATTATCGTCGTGTCGTTGAAGTTGGGAGCCTTGATGAATCCTGTCAAGTCCTTGGCGGAGAAAGATTCTGCTGAAAAAAGCCAGGCGATCTCACCCGTATATTTGATCAGCGCCAGGTATCGCTTGTCGCCGACATTGATGTTGTTTGCCACGATATAGCCATCCTTGCTCGGCTGACTGAATCCTCTGATGAAGTCGGGACTCCATGGGGAACTCATCTCTTTGAGTACCAGTCGTCCCCTGCTGTCTATCACGACCGATCCCGAATGGATGGTATGGAGTCCGAAAGGTTCGAAGGGCTTCGTCACCCACAGTTCGTCTGCATAGATATCGTGTCCGCCACTGGCGTAGGTGGGGTAGCTGTCCATCACTGTGAAGTTGTCATCGACGAGCAAGATCCGGTCCCAGGTGTCTTTGACGCCGCGCACCAGGGCATGGCCTTCGTAGAAGGAGGTTCCGCCGTGGGAGATCGCCAGTGCGTTGCCCTTGAGGTCGTAGTAGGTCGTCGTCGGTTCCGAGTCGTTGGAGTAGAGGTAGTATTTGCCGTCGCAAACATCACCGATCATATACGTCCTGCTGAGCGACTCCATAGCCGAGAAGCTCGGTACTGTCTGCACCACCTTGCCCGTCTTGTCGATGAGGGTGGCGGTGTGGGTGCCGTCACTGGTGTTTCTCTTGAACGTCCAGGCATAGCCCTCGCTGAAGTCGCGCACCTTGTCCCATTGCGGCTGCAGCACCACCTGACACTTCTCGTCCATGTATCCCCACTTGTGGTCCTTCGTCTCAAAGGCGCGCAGACCACATCTCAGGGCTCGCGTCTTTTCGCCGTCATAGCCGAAATAGAGGTTGCTGGGCGAAGGCATCTTTTCACCCCGCGTGTTGATGAAGAAATTGCCCATCTCGGTGTAGCCCTGCTTCTTGGTCACGGCAGCCAGTCCATCGACAAACCTTGACTGGGGCTCCCATGACGGGTCGAGGTTGCGTACCGCTCCGTTCTTGTAGAGGATGGAGTAGTACTCCTTGCCGAGACTGTTTTTCTTTGCCGACTTCACCAGCAAGGCTCCGTTGTCAAAGCACATCGGGTGGGTGTCGTACAGTCCGAGGGGCTTCCAGTTCGGACCAAACAGATACGCTCCATCTACCGACCACACCGTGAGGAGGTTGTTGTCCATGACGCAGAATGCGCCCTCGCAGACGTTGTACAGCGTGTTGGTACTGATGTCGGAGATCACCATGTAGTGGGTGTCATTCGTGAGGTAGGGCGTGAAGAATACGCGTTCTCCCTCGGGCTCATCCTGCTCCTGCTGCGTCTCGATGATCTCGTTGACATACTCCGTGAAGGTTTTGGGATTTTGTGCCCAGGCGCTTGTCGGCTTTGCCACGAGGGCTATGACCGCCACAGCCGCAAGCCATATTGCGGCAGTCGTGGATTTGTGCATCGTTTGTTTCATCATTATTCTGTCTTTTATAGGTTTCTGTCTTGGAAGGTTCATTAGTGGGGTAGGCGGATGGGTGTCGTCGAGTACGATCCGTCCGCTCCTCTGCTGCAAAAGTAATCATATTTTTTCTAATAAAGGTTGTAAACGGAAAGAATCTTTTGTTTTCTTGTGGTTTTTCCTTGCCTTTGTCGATTTTTCCCGCCGTCAGGCCATGGGAAAACAAAAAGTGGAGGCATTCCCACCAAGGGGACTACCTCCACTTTTCAAATATATTTGGGGTTTTGTGTCGCAGAATTACATCATGCCACCCATACCCGGCTGTGCTGCGGGCATCATCGGCTCCTTCTCGGGCTTATCGACGATGAGGCACTCCGTGGTGAGGAACATGCCAGCGATGGATGCTGCGTTCTCCAGGGCTACGCGAGCCACCTTGGCCGGGTCGATGACACCAGCTGCGCGGAGATCCTCGTAGATGTCCTTGCGGGCATTGTAACCGTAGTCGCCCTCGCCCTCGCGGACCTTATCGACTACCACGGCACCCTCGCCACCAGCGTTGGCGACAATCTGGCGCAGCGGCTCCTCGATAGCGCGGCAGACGATGTTGATACCCGTCTGCTCGTCGGCATTCTCACCCTTGAGGTCGGCGAGCACCTTCTGAGCGCGGATGTAGGTAGTGCCACCACCCACGACGACACCCTCCTCGGCAGCGGCACGCGTTGCGCAGAGTGCGTCATCGACGCGGTCTTTCTTCTCCTTCATCTCCACCTCGGAGTTTGCACCGACATAGAGCACGGCCACACCGCCAGCCAATTTAGCCAGGCGCTCCTGCAGCTTCTCCTTGTCGTAAGAGCTCTTCGTGTTGGCAATCTCGTTCTTGAGCTGAGCCACACGCTCCTTGATGTTCTCCTTCGTGCCAGCACCATCGACGATGGTGGTGTTGTCCTTGGAGACCGTCACCTTCTTGGCCGTACCCAGTTCCTCGAGCGTAGCCTTGTCAAGCGTCAGACCCTTGTCCTCGCTGATCACCACACCACCAGTCAGCACGGCGATGTCCTCCAGCATGGCCTTGCGGCGGTCGCCGAAGCCTGGAGCCTTGACGGCGCAGATCTTCAAGCCAGCACGCAGACGGTTGACAACCAGCGTGGTGAGAGCCTCAGAATCGACATCCTCGGCGATCACCAGCAGCGGACGGCCACTCTCGGCAGCAGGCTGCAGGATGGGCAGGAAGTCCTTGATGTTGCTGATCTTCTTGTCGTAGATGAGGATGTACGGATTCTCCATCACACACTCCATCTTGTCCGTATCGGTCACGAAGTAGCCAGACAGGTAGCCGCGGTCAAACTGCATACCCTCTACCACACCGATGTTGGTGTCGCGGGTCTTGCTCTCCTCGATGGTGATCACACCGTCCTTGCTCACCTGGCGCATGGCGTCGGCCAGCAGCTTACCGATCTCCGGGTCGTTGTTGGCACTCACCGTAGCGACCTGCTCGATCTTGTCGTAGTTGTCACCTACCACCTCGGCGTTTTCCTTGATGTAATCTACTACCGCGTTGACGGCCTTGTCGATACCACGCTTCAAGTCCATCGGGTTGGCACCAGCAGCGACGTTCTTCAGACCCTCGTTGACGATGGCCTGGGCGAGAATCGTAGCCGTGGTCGTACCATCACCAGCGTCGTCGCCCGTCTTGCTGGCCACGCTCTTGGCAAGCTGTGCGCCTGCGTTCTCCAGGCTGTCCTCCAGCTCTACCTCCTTGGCCACGCTCACACCGTCCTTGGTAATCTGCGGTGCGCCAAACTTTCTGCCAATCACCACGTTGCGACCCTTCGGGCCGAGTGTCACCTTGACGGCGTTGGCCAACTGGTCCACACCGCTCTTGAGCAGATTGCGTGCTTCTGTATTGAATTTAATATCTTTTGCCATGATCGTTTCTTCTGTTTTTATTTGATAAATACAATTTTACAACTCGTTGCGTCCCTCACCACCTCATTACTCGGTGACGATGGCGAGCACATCGCTCTGGCGCATCATGAGGTACTTCGTGCCCTCGTTCTCAATCTCCGTGCCAGCATACTTGCCATAAAGCACCACGTCGTCGGCCTTCAGGATCATCTTCTCGTCCTTCGTACCCTCGCCGACGGCAATCACCTTGCCGCGCTGCGGTTTCTCTTTGGCGGTGTCGGGAATAATGATTCCACCCACTTTCTCCTCTACCGGTGCCGGAAGAACCAGCACTCTGTCTGCTAACGGTTTAATTGTCATGATCGTAATATTTTTAATCGTTTTTGTTTTTGACTTTTCTGCGAGCCCCCTCGGCACTTGCCTTGCGGGCCTCACCCTTCTCTTTGCGAAAAGCGTGCCAATGCGCCAAAACGGTCTCGCCAAACTGACAGGGTGACAAAGTGGCAGACTCGTAGTGGCAGCCTTCTTCCACGTATCAGCTACGTATCAACCATGTATCAACCTTGTATTATCTTCCCATCGAACAAATATCGTTTACGTATCGTTTCCGTATTGTTTCCGCTTCTGTAAGCGAGAACGATAGGAGAACGATAGGAGAACGATACGAGAACAATACGGGATTGATACGGAATCAATACGGGATCAATACGAGAACGATACGAGATTGATAGGATGCGACTCCTGACAGATGCTCTAGGTAAGAAGTTTAACTTTTCCATTGTCATGTGTTTGAATTATATTTTACATTGCGGTTGCTTGTTGTGCTCTCCCTTTCATACAGCGATGATTGACGCATCACTCGCCAAGGCGCAGCAGCTATACAAAGATAACCCTGCGTCCTGCCGAATGCAAGTCGATTAGCATGAATTAACGACCCATTAACTTTTTCTCCGTATTCATTTAACAAAGCCTGTGTCAGTGAAAAAACGTCCATTATAGCCTTTTCTCACGATCATCCCGCAGTTTGGGCTACAAGAAAGCTCTTGCTTCCATCCGTAGCCAATAGTCACGATGCGTGTCTTAAGATAAGTTTTGGTGGTAAGTAAACACGACAAAACATCCTGTGAATATTTTTACTGTTTCGATCTAAATACACAGAGTCAACTCATCTGACGAGTACAGTACCGATCCGCTTCAAAGATTGATTTTGGTCTCTCACAAGACTTGATTTCGTTTCATTGTGCCACATGGACCCTCGCGGAGCGTTGTTTCTTGTTGTTTCCTTTCGGCAGGATTGTGTCCCCGCGAAGCGCTCCATTTCATGCCCCCCTTTCTCGCCATGGAATAACTCGATCAAACTCGGTTCTGCGTATGGCTTATCGAAAGCGTTGTGTTTTTAGTACTTGTTGTTGCTCTTGTTTTCCCATGGCAGCAGGTTGTAGTGAATCATCGCAAACTATACTTGTTGTTCCGTTTTTTGGGGATGCTCCCACGCTCTAAATGTTAATTTAGGGGGTTGAAAACACAAAAATGGGGGTTGAAAACAAAAATATTTTAAGAAACTTTTCCTTGATTCATAAAATAGTTGTAAATTTGTGTCGGACTGTAAAAGCCAGACCACAATCATGCCGTGAGACGAGTTCTTTCCATTATGATAGAGTCGGCAGCCTACGCCGTACAAAGTGTAGCGAGTCACCCCGAGGGTGAACACTATACGAAGTGGGCCTAGGGTGGGAAAAGCTGTGATGCCCGAGAGTAGGGCAGCCCCAATAGCAGGAGCATGTCGAAACGTGCCTCAGTCAGCTTTGTCTAAGCAGTCCAGACATAAAAGGCGTTTACAAGCGTCAAGTTCAACGTACACTCTGAAACGTGAGAAATTTCGAGAAACAATGTACTGCCTTGAACATGACAACGGTAGGTGTCCCGGGTGTGATTATACCAAGTTGTCACATTTTGCATGAGCAGATATTGTGCTCTGCCACTATGGCATACAATATCCTCGGCTTGTGTTAGTGTGCGATAATTGCTATATATCATATCGGCGTGGGCTATACTGTTGTTCGTTCAGCAGTATAGGGCACTTTCTCACGGCCTCAGAGTGTGGATCGGACAACGGACGGTTCACGCTTTTTTTGTTAGTGTCATCCAGACCTGGATCTAAGACACGACCTAAATGGACACATTGCCTAATGTGAACACCCGACGAGGCGGTGAAAATCCCTCGAGCGCAGGACTTACCTCCTGCGCCCTCCCCGAAGCTCAAGGCGCCCCAGGCGCCGCAAGATGCTCAGAAGGGGAATCCTCGACTTGTGTTTCTAAGGAAAGACCCCAATGGTTCGTGCTCCGCGCCACTTACGGACGCCTAAAGAAGGCCGTCGATTTACTGCAAAACAACAACATAGAGATCTACGTGCCGATGCACGACGTCACGAAAATCATCAACGGGAAGCGGAGAACCTTTCACGAGCCTCTGCTCCCCGATATTGTATTCGCCCGGTTGAGCCGCACAATGGCCGAACAGTTCGTCAAGGATCCCGCCCCCTCCTCCAAATGGTTGAAATACTACACCGACAAAACCAAGCCCCTAGAAAACGCCACAGGCCTCAATCCTCCCATCGTTATTCCCGACAACGAAATGCTCAACTTCATCAAAGCCACCAGCGTCCCCAGCGAACATAGTGGCATGATCTCTAAGGACCGCATCCGCTACAAGAGTGGCGATCTCGTCCAAATCACTCAGGGCGACTTCAAAGGAATCATCGGCAAAGTGGTGAGAGCGGCAGGGCAACAGCGCATCGCCATAGAACTGGAGGGCATCGGAATATTTATCACCGCCTATATACCCAACGACTTTCTGAAAGTCTTGAAACGATGTGAAACTGTAGTTTGGTGACACCCAAACAAACTAAAAAACAATATGGTAGTAAAAAAGATATTCTCCGAAGATTTGCAGATAGCCAAATCCTTGATTGTCAGGGATGAAATGGTTACACGCAAATACTTCTATCAACAATGCTATCCCTTGTTCAAATCCATTTTTGACAATTACTATACCGACTGTGCCAATGTCAAGGAGTTTATAGACGAGATGTATATCATAGTCCTTGCTCCTAGCAAACTGACGGGTAAATGTCAGATGGAGAACTTCAGGGGCGAGAGTACATTGACAAGTTGGCTGAAAACCGCCTGTTTATTTTATTGCTACAAACAGTTTGAAATAAAAGGTAACCCAAGTTTGATACTCAATATTTTTTTTCATCAATTTTTATGGCCTCTACAGTTGCTAACAAGTTGATTTTCAACAAACGCATCCTTCGATTTTGAATTGTAGTACACAGGGGTTTCGTGAAAAAGTAGTATTTTTGCACACGCAATGCACTTTATGTCCCAGCCCCGATACAACCCGAGGACTCAGCACGATGACAGGTACTACCGCATCAAGGAGTCTTTCCGCGACCTGACAGGCCGCGTTCGTAGCCGTATCATGCTGAACGTAGGATTCATCGACGAACCACACCGCTCGGAGGACATCCGCGACATCGGCAAGTGCCTTACCTATATTCATGAGCACCAGGGGGAGAAAGACCTGTTCGGCAACCCTTTGAGCCGGTACAATGACTTCGTGCAGCGGAAGGCAAAGGAGTTCTGGCATAAGATGGTTGAAAACGGCAGCATTGATGCTGTGAAGGCCACGCTGGAGGAGTCTCGCGAGAAGGCAGAGCGTCTTGTGGACGTGAACACCATCAAGCATACCGACGCCAGGGAGATAGGTGCCGAATGGGTGTGCCTTCAGGCCATCCGCGAGCTTGGGATAGACCGGTTCCTCAAGGATGAAGGCTGGAGTGAGATACAGATAAGCACCACGCTGGCACATCTTATCACGCGTACCATTTATTCGCCTTCGGAACTGAAGTCCATGCGCATCATGGAGGAGAACTCTGCCGTATGCGAGCTCATCAGCGGCAACCAGGAGTGGCGTCCGGGATTTCAGTCCATATACAAGGTGGCGCCGTCCCTGTATGGGTTGAAAGACAAACTCGAGAGCCATCTCTGCCGGAAGACGGACGATCTTTTCAACATAACGAACAGGATAGCCATCTTCGACCTGACCAATTTCTACTTCGAGGGCCGCAAGGACAACAGTAAGAAGGCCCAGTTCGGTCGTTCCAAGGAAAAACGCAGCGACTGCAAGCTTCTCGTACTGGCTCTTTGTATCAACAAGGAGGGCTTCATACGCTACTCCTCCGTTCTTGCTGGCAACACAGCAGACCCGAACTCCCTGCCAGACATGGTGGATACTCTGCATGCGAAGACACGCATGCCGAACGACCCAAAGGACAAGGTGCTCGTATGCCTTGACGCTGGAATAGCCACAGAAGACAACCTCCTAAGGATAAAGGAAAAAGGATACAACTACCTGTGCGTCAGCCGTAGAAGGCTTACGGACTACGAGCTCGCCCCGGATGCCAAAACCGTCACGGTGCTCGACTGCAAGAAGCAGCCCATCAAGCTCACACAGGTGAAGCACGAGGAGGACGGAGACTACTATCTTGAGATAAACTCCCCAGCCAAGGAACTCAAGGAGAAGTCTATGAACCGCAAATTCAAGGAACGCTTCGAGGAGGAACTCCAAAAGGCGAAAGACTCCCTCTCGAAGAAAAACGGCACGAAGGGCTACGAGAAGGTCATTGAGCGTGTCGGAAGAGCAAGGCAGAAATACCCGTCCATCTCCAAGTACTATGCCATCGACTACGTACCGGATGACCCGAAGAACCCAAGGAACATGACGGACATACATTGGCGCATCGCAGTGCCGGAGAACGTGGACAGACAGAGCGGCGTTTATTTCCTGAGGACGAACGTGCCCGATTTTGACGAGAAGACCACATGGGACTATTACAATCTCACCCGTGAAATCGAATGCACGAACCGTCAGTTGAAGACCGACTTGAACCTTCGGCCGATACATCACAAGAAAGATGACCGGTCGGATGCCCACCTCTTCCTGGGACTACTCTCATATTGGATAGTCAACACGATCCGCTACAAGCTCAAACTGACAGGTGAGACATGCTTTTGGACAGAGATAGTACGAAGGCTGTCAACGCAGAAGGCTGTCACCACGGAGGCAATAAATGCCCTTGGCGAGAAGGTACAAATGAGACTTTGCAGCGAACCGAACAAGTCT